>ERZ773180.1531-NODE-1531-length-11345-cov-48.511515_pt1 | contig 11345 bp, 6 predicted proteins | sample MGYA00511080_ERZ773180 | MGnify/ENA primary metagenome ERZ773180 (study PRJEB29015, sample SAMEA2738175) | human oral metagenome | biome: human oral; feature: human-associated habitat; material: saliva | place: China | collected 2178 ...
CGCCGTTGACCTTGGTGAAGTCACCGACGGCGAGGAGCTTGCCGCTGGGCAGCTCGACGAGGTCCTTAACCTGGTTGTTGAAGTCGAAGGTCTGGCCGGTCCACACTCCCGTGGTCGCGTCGAAGGCGGCGAGGCCGTTGGAGGTGATCGCCGAGCCGTTCTTGCCCTTCTGGACGCCGGTGAAGTTGCCGCCGACGTACATGGTCGAGCCGATCTGCTCGAAGGCCTGGACCTGAATGTTGCCCTCTTGGATGGAGCCGTTGAGGTTACCGGTCACGCCCCACATGGTGGGGGCGGCGTACTCGGAGACGGAGGCCTTCTGGGTCTCAGCCGCGGTGCCGCCATCACCGATGGCGCGGAAAGAGGAGTCCGTGGAGCGCAGCTCAGGGCGGACGTAGACCTCGGCGTAGGGGTTAATGATGGAGCCGTTGCGGTGGAAGAACGACGTCGAGGAGGAGGTGTCGTACCACGAGGATGCCAGCGGCCCGTAGCCCCAGCCCATCGTGTACTTGTTCTGGGGGGAGGCCGTCAGGTTGACGTATCCCCAGCCGGTGTTGGTGCCGAAGCCCGACCAGACGATGCCGCCGTTGACCCACCACTCGCGGTTGAACTTGACGTTCACGGGGTGAGCGCTCTTGAACGGCCAGATGAAGTCACTCATCTTGGGGAACTGCATGCGCACGGTCTGGTAGGCGGTGCCGCGGTAGTTCCAGGCGCGCTGAACCATGACGCCGTCGGCCAGGTCGGAGACCTTGGTGCCGCCGAGCAGGCCGTTGACGGTCTCGTGGGAGGCCTGGATCACGTCGAAATCGCCGGGGGTACGCGAGCGGGTCGCGAGCTTGGACTCGTCGCCCTTACCCTGGCTCCACGTCTCCCAGCCCTCACGGCCTCGACCGATGAGGACCCAGCCACCGCCGTCCGTGCTCTGGTCACAGAAGAACTGGCGCGGGGCATCCATGGTGGCCGTCTGGAGCCAGTAGGTGCCGTTTTCCGAGCGCGGATCGTTCTGCTTGATCTCCCAGCACGAGGCGGCCGCGGTGGCCTCGGAGAGGCCGTCGTGGAGGGGGTCAACAGCAGCCTGAGCTGCGACGGGACTGAGTGCAAGCACTCCGAAACCGGTTATCGATGCCAGGCCGAGGGCGAGGCAGCGGCGGAGAAATTTCATCGGATCCTCACAGGTATCACGTTAATGGTTACCACTAATAGTGTCACGAAAACCCCCGTTGCTCAACCACTTGGTTAGCGGAAAATTAGAGTCCTTAACCACATATAAGGGAGCCCTCGCCGCGAGGGCGAGGGCTCCACCTGTCAACAGGTTTTCACGAGGAAGCGCGGATCGCGTCAAGCGATGACAACCTCGCGCAAACCGCCGCGAAGCGACACGATAGTCGCATTATTTGACCATGGTTGCAGTCAGATCGAAGGTCATCGACGCGGTGCTCTTGTAGTTGACATGCTCCTCAACACCGATGCGGTTCACCCCGTCTGTCAAGGAGCTCGCGGGGATGGTGACCTCGAGCAGATCGGTGGACGCCTTGGAGACGGTGACCGCCTCGTTCGCATAGGTCGTGTGAGTAATGTTTCCATCCGACATACGCTTCGTATCGACGATGGTCCCATTGATCCGCAGGACGACACCATCGTCCGCGCGTACCTTGACGACCAGGGAGGTCGCGGGCGTAATGGTGCCCAGGTCGATATCGCGTGCGAAGTAGTAGGTGACGGCCCGGTCCTTCTTCGCGATGTCGAGGGGGGTGGCAGCGTTCGCGTCGCCCCAGCCGATGGGCCCGGCGCCGCGCGACCAGTCGGCCAGGGAGCCGGTGGTCGCCCAGTCGGAGGCGGGCGCGCTCGTCGAGGTCCAGTAGTTCCACTGAGTGGTGCCCGAGGGGATGACCTCGCCCGAGGTCATGCCGCGCACGTCGATCGGCTGGGTGGCGTCACCGAGGTTCTGGGGCTCCGCCGGCAGCGAGGGCTCATGGGAGTCGGAATTGTCCGGGGTGCCCTCCACTCGGAAGATCGACGCCTGCATACCAACGGTCGCGGTGCGCATGTAGTTCACGTGCGTCTCGACCGCGATGACGTTGTCGCCGCTGTGCAGCAGGGCCGCGGGCACGAAGACCTCGGACATGGAGTCGACGGCGGCGCTGTAGGAGGGGGCGTAATCCGCTCGGGTCTGGTAGCTGACCGTGCCGCTTCCCATGCGGGTGCGGTCGACCTCGTGGCCGTTGATGTAGACCACGGCGCCGTCGTCGGCCATGTACCTGACGTTCACGCCCTTGATGGCGCTGGCGTCGGCGACCTGGAAGTGGCTGCGGAAGTAGGAGGTGACGGGGCGCGAGTCCTTCGAGCCCAGGACCGTCGCGATGCGCGAGTCGCCATAGCCGAGCGGTGCGGCGCCGGTGGGCCACTGGGAGTCATCGAACGAGGTGCGGGCCCAGTCCTCGGCAGCGGGGCTGTTCTCCGCGCGGTAGCTCCACGTGGCTCCCGCGTCCAGCAGGACCGGGTTGGCCGGATCGACCTGGCCGTAGGCCGGGGGGACGTAGACCGGGGTGGTGGCCGAGCGGTTCCCCGCGGCGTCGACGGCGCGCACAAAGAAGCGGTTCTCGCCGCCGCGCGGGACCTCAATGCTGGTCGACTCGGTGGAGCCGATGGCGCGATCGTCGCGCAGGACCTCGTAGGAGACCGCGTCGGAGACGCCTTCCCAGGTGAGGGTCACGGTCGAGGCCGTGGCCGAGGAGGTGCGCAGGAAGGTGGGGGCCTCGGGCGCGACATTGTCGCGCTTGTCGTAGCGGGCGAAGCCGCCGTTCCACTGGCTATGCGTCGAGTCGGTGAAGGACAGGGTGAAGTCGCCGCCGGCCCACAGGTTGCCGTTGGTGTCGGTCGTGAGCGCCCATGCGCCGGTCTTGCGGCGCGAGGAGAGCTCGAAGGGGGTCCAGTGCAGGTTTTCGCCGGTGGTGGCGTCCCACGCGCCGACCCACTTGATCTCATCGATGCGCGACCAGTTCTCGTTGACGCCCCAGTCATACTTGTCCTGGTAGGAGCCGTCGGAGCAGTGGCAGGAGCCGTAGATGACGCCGTTGGCGGAGATGGTCGAGGCCTGCAGGTCGCCACCATTACTGAGCATCAGGGAGCCCGAGGTGCGCAGGTTGGAGCCGGTGTCGTAGCCGAAGAGGGAGTGCTCGGAGCCACCAATGAAGACGCGTTTGCCCGCGGCGGAGATGGTCTGCTGGTACTTCCCGGCGCTGACGGTGGAGGGCTGGAAGTCGAAGCTCGTATCCTGCGCGGCGCCGGGCGCTGTGGAGAACTTGGCGGCGTACCAGGCACGATCGTTGCCGTGGGCGCGGGTGAAGTGTCCGCCGGCGTAGAAGGCGCCGTTGTCCTCGCTGACGGCGACGGCCTGCACGGAGCCGCTCAGCTCGGGGTTCCAGGCGCGGTCGGGGCGTGCGTTCAGGGCCACGCGGGCCGCGTTACGGCCGTAGACGTTCGAGACCCCGCCGCCACTGAGGTGGGTGAAGACGCCGCCGAGGTAGACGTAGCCGTCGTAGTAGTCGAGGGCGCGCACGCTGACCGTGCCACCGCGCAGGGCGTTCTTAATGCTCAGATCCCACGAGGGGTCGATCGCGCCGGTGGACGGGTCGATGACGACGGTGCCGATGTGGGCCTCGCCGTTGACGCGGGTGAAGTCGCCGGCCACGAGGAGGCGGCCGTCGGGCAGCGCGAGGAGGGCCTTGACCTGCGCATTGAAGTCGAAGGCCTGGCCGGTCCAGTCGCCGGTGTTCACGTCGAAGGCGGCCAGGCCGCGCGAGGACTTCTCGGCGCCGTTCTCGCCCTGCTTGACGCCGGTAAAGTTGCCGCCCACGTACATGGTGGATCCGACCTGCGCGAAGGCCTGAACCTGGATGTTGCCTTCGGCGTAGGAACCGTTGATGTTACCGGTCACGCCCCACGAGGTCTTGGCCGCGTAGTTGGAGACGGCGCGGCTCACGGTCTGCTCGGCGCCGCCCTCGTCCGGCAGGCGGGCGAAGTCCGAGGAGTCGGAGGAGATACGCGGACGCACGTAGGCCTCGGCGTAGGGGAAGATCGTCTGTCCGCTCTTGTGGAAGAAGGAGGTCGAGGACGAGACGTCTCCGCCCCAGCTGGCCGCGCCCGTGCCGTAACCCCAGCCGATGGTCCAGCCGGTGCGGCTCGAGGGGTAGACCTGGAGCGCGTTCCACCCCTGGTCGTAGCCGGGGGTATTCCACATGTAGGTGTAGATGCTCGCTCGGTTGTCGAGGGAGACGTGAACCGGGTGGGCCATCTTGAAGGGCCACACGAAGTCCGTCATCTTGGTGAACTTCAGGTCGACCGTCTGGTACGAGTGACCCGAGGCACTCCAGGAGCGAAGGACGCGCACGCCGTCCGCCTGATCCTTGACGTTTTCGTTGTTGAGCAGCTGGTTGACGGTGGCGTTGGAGTACTGAACAACGTCGAAGGCGTCGGTGTTGCGCACGCGCGTGGTCAGCTTCGAGGTGTCACCCTTGCCGCCGCTCCAGCCTTCCCAGCCCTCACGGCCGCGGCCAATGAGGACCCACCCGCCGCCGTCTGTCGTCTGGTCACAAAAGAACTGCGCGGGGGCGTCCATCGCGGGGGTCTGCAGCCAGTAGGTACCGTCGGAAGCCGCAGGATTGCGCTGCTTAATGTCCCAGCAGGACGCTGCGGCAGTAGCGGCACTCAGGCCGTCATGCGTAACGGACTGACCGGACTGACGGATATTATCTGCGTGCGCCATCGGGGCGAACGCGAGGGACGCACACGCAACAATCGGCGCGGTTGCAACGATTGCAAGGCGCGAAATTGCGGAAGCCATGACATGACCTTTCGACTGAACGATAACTTGTTGCATAAATAATTACACAACAAGTGCCATCTGATCAACCGGTTGGTCAAGCAGGACTTTCACAGGCGCCCCACGCGCCCCATGGTTAACCCCGTCGGTTCTTCGCGAGGGACCCAAGTCCCGTCAGATGCAGGCGATCGCGGAAAAGCCAGCAAACACAGGCAAAAACCAGGACCGAGAGGGCGGAGCCAGCGACGGTCGCCACGAAGGAGTCACGCCCCAGCGCCCACGCTATACAACCGCCCGGAATCACCGCAGATGCGCCCACAACGAGAATCGGCTTGACCACCTCGGACAATTTCGGTGTCACACCGATGAAGCGCGAGACCTGAACAGTCGCCATGGCCGCGTCAAGCACCATGCACACCGCCCACACGACGGCAGCCGCCACCATTCCTCCACGCGGAATAAAGATGAGGTTACCCACAACGTTGAGGCTCAGCACCACGATCTTGTTGACCGCGGCCCAACCCGAGCGCCCGCTCATGATGAGCAGCGAGTGAATGTTGCCCGCCATGAACGTGACGATGGAACCGATACACAGCACCACGAGGACGGTGGCCCCCGGGGCGAAGCTCTCGCCCAGGATCCGCATGAGCGCGGGTGCAAAGATCGCCATCAGGGCGTAGATCGGAGCGGCGAAGAGGACCAGCCAAATCGACGCCGTGCTGTACAGGTCCCGCAAGTCCTTCGTGCGCCCCTGATGCAGGAGCTTGGAGAACTGGGGAGACACGACGACGCGCAGGGCCGTGTCCACGACCATGCCTGCCTGAATGAAACGAATCGCGCCACCGTAGATGCCCGAGGCCGCGTCGCCAGCGAGCAAGCCGACCAGAAGAACATCAAGCCACTGCAGGGCCTGCTCCAACCCCGCCGTCAGGGTGCGCGGCAGCGCGAAACTGATGACCTGGCGGCGACGCTCGGCCCCGGGCCAACGCCCCACCGAATCCGCGACCGATGGCATGTGACGCAGCAACAGCCACCACGAGGCGACCAAAACGATGACGAACGGAAGCGCCCACGCGACCGACACGAAGGCCAGCGACCCGGTCAGAGCGGCCGCGAGGGCGACGAGCAGAGGACGCAGGCCCGGCAGGAGCAGGTTTTGGACGAGGACGTACTCGCGCATGTTGCCCAGAGCCCGCAGGGCGGCTGACGCAACCAACGTCAGGGCACCGATCGGCACGAACCAGAGGACGGCGCGGGTGGCCCCCGCGACCTCCTCATTCCAGATCAACGGGGCCGCGGCCTCGAGAACGAGCACGCAGACGGTGGACACGCCCACCGTCATCGTCGCCATGAACGACAGGGTCGCGCGGATCTCCTCGGGCGCATCCAGGGACAGGCGGGGCATCAGGTAGATCGCCGTGGAGTCGAGGCCAACCTTCGCCAACGCCATGACGATCGCGAAGACGCCCGTCGCCTGGGTGACGACGCCCGCGCCCTGCGCCCCCAGCATCCGAGACAGGATGATCGTGAACGCGAAGCCCAGAATCGCCGACGCCGCCGCTCCGACGAAGCCGACGATGCCCCCGCGCGCGAGGGAACGCCTGGCTTGATTTGTCTCACTCATGAGTAACCTTCCCGCTACCGCGCGGTAGCCTTTCCCTATAACCGATCGATGGGATACACATGGACTTCAAACTCGATTCGCTCTCGCCCGCCCGCAAGAAAATTCTCCTGGCGGCCGCGATTCTCCTGATCATCGCCCTCGTCATCGCGGGTATCCTGCGCCTGACGGGCTCCTCCGACTCCGAGATGTCGGCAGCCTCGGGCATCCAGTCCTCCCCGGAGGACCAGTCGGCCGGGCCGCAGTCCGTCGCCAAGACCATTACGCCGCAGTCCGCGGGTCCGGCCAACGCGTCGGGCTCGATGGGCACCGCGACGGAAGCCGGCGAGCAGGCCCAGTACGTCGCCAACACCCTGTGGAACGCGTACGCCGACCCCGAGCAGGCCCAGGCCACCGACCTGTCCTCCGTACTGACTGAGTCCGCGCTCGAAGAATTCGACGCGCAGGCCCTGGAGTGGTCGAGGGACGGCACCCACGCCGAGGGCACGCCCACCCTGGAGAACCCGCAGATCATCTCCGATGACGGCGCTGGAAACGTCACCGTCTCGGTGTGCGTGGACTCCTCCTCCGTGCGCCTCCTCAACGACGCCGGGACCGCGCTGACGGACGAGACGCGCATGACCCGCGCCCTCACCTATTTTCAGTTTGTGAAGGAGGGAGAGAACTGGAAGCTTGCCGGTTTCTCCTTCCCCGACGACCCGACCTGTTGAGCCGCTCAAGCATCTGCGTGGCGAAAGCCCCGTCGTTCGCGGCGGGGCTTTGCCATTCCCCGAGGCGGACCGCCCGCGCGGCGCGCACGGTTCCGGCGACGCTGCCCGCCGTCGGCGCACCCTGCTCCACTGCGGTGGCGCGACGCAGAGGATCGCTCTCCTCCTCGAGGTGGCGCGACAGCAGGCTCACGGCGACAACGGAGATCATGAGGCCCGTGTTCATGCCGTAGTAGAACTGCTCCACGAGGGTCGCCAGGATGATGCCACCCAGAATCGAGCCGTACACGTCCTTGGCGCGCCAGATGCGCGGGAACATACGCACGAAGAAGACGAGGAACAGGAGCAGGCCGACCAGGCCGTAGGAGAAGATGACCGTCCAGAACTGCCCCTGCGTGCCCAGGGAGGGCAGCCACGGCGACGCCGAGGGACGCGGCGCGCCGAACCCGAGGAACGGGGACTGCCGGAGCTCGTAGAGCGTCTCCAGGTAGTTCGAGGCGCGGTCCTCCGTCGACGAGGAGGCGGCGACGCGCTCAAGGAGCGACTGCGAGGCCGGGGTCGCCAGCCACGCGACGATGCCCACTGCGGTGGCCGCGACGATGCCGAGCACCGTGCGCCATGCCCCCGCGCGCAGACGCTGGAAACCCACCCACACGACGACGACGATCAGGCCGATGTACATGCCACGATTGAGGGTCGCGGCGGCCGGAATCACCGACAGGGCGCACACGGCGGCCACGAGGAAACGCCACTTGGAGCGCTCGCGCCACAGCACGTAGGCGAAGACGAGAGCCAGCGGGAAGATCAGCGAGTAGACGTTGCCGTAGGTGTTGGAGTAGATGAAGGGAGCCGAGGGGCGCGGGTCGGAGAGGATCCACGACGACGGATTCCACTGGGTGGTCGCGCGCTTGGTGAACTCCTTGACGAAGTCGTTGGAGTGCAGGGCGCGCGGCACCAGGTAGTACATGAGCGTCTTAAATCGCAGCGTCGGGGCCGCCATGGCGATGAAGCCGCCGATGGTCGTCGAGGCCAGGAAACCCCACATGGTGCCCACGATCGCGCGCACACTCAGCGTCTGACGCGCGTTATACGCGTAGACGGCGAAGATGCCGGGCGCCAACTGAAGCAGGAAGCGGTAGAACGCGCCGATGACGCGCCCTCCCGAGTCGAGCATTGTCATGGAGGCCAGCACCCACGCCAGGAAGAACGTCCAGATGATCGTCCCGGGCGGGAAGCGCAGGCCGTGGCGGCCGATCATGAACACGACCATGATGATGGCGAAGAGCGGCCACATGAGGTCGCCGGAGCCGAGCACCCACCACAGGAAATACGCCGCATAGGCCACGACGAAGGGCCACGCCGGCAGTTCCTGCGCGTCCTCTCGCAGCGGCCCGATACGCGCGGCGGCGGGCTTCGTCCAGATTCCTCGGTGCGGACTCACGTGTCCGAGCTCCCTTCGGGGGCGCCGCGCTCAGCGGGCGAGGCCGGGGCATCGTCACCGTCGCTCGCGCCGGTGGGCGCTCCCTGGGCGGGATCGGCGGCGCGCGCGTCGCGGCTGGGCGCGACCAGCTTGTTGCGCCTGCGCGAGGACAGGTACAGGAAGGGGCCCTCCAGGAAGCCCTTGATCTCAGACTTGGTGAGGGAGCTGGGCACGTCGTCGTCGGTGCCCGCGACGCGGGCGCCGCCGGGCTTGATACGCTTCAAGATGCCGGGGATTCGGCCGATGAGGGTGCCCAGGACGGAGGGCTTGTCGATGATCGCCTTCGTGAGCAGGGCGGCCATGCCGGAGCCGTTGCCACGGATCTGCTTGTCCAGGCCGGCCTCGTCGACGCGGTGGCGGTGATGCACCAGGGCGTCGGGCGTGTGGACGATGACGTCACCCGTGGCCAGGATGCGTGCGAACATGTCGAGGTCTTCGCCGCCACGCGTGGAGGTTCCGGCGCCGAGGGCCGGGTCGAAGGGGCCGACCTCCATGAGGACGTCGCGGCGCATCGCCATGCACACGCCGGCGCCCACGCGCGCGGTCGTGATCGGGAACAGCGGGCCACCGTCACCCTTTTCTCCCAGGGCCTCCAGGCCGCTGGGCACGTCGCCGACGCACCAGACGCGCGGGCTCATGTCCTTGGGGAAGCCGCCGCGCGACTCGAACCAGCGCTGCGCCTTGTAGCGTTCCTCCAGGGGCAGGGCGATGCCCGTCGTCGCGGCCACGTAGGGCGAGGCCGTGAAGGGGTCGATCATGGCGGTCAGCCAGTGGGGATCGACGATGGCGTCGTCGTCCGTGAAGACGATGACTTCGCCGCGCGCCGCCAGGACGCCGCGGTTGCGGGCGCGCGACAGGCCGGGGCGAGACGCGGAGACAATGCTCATGCGCGTGTCGGTGATGCCGGCGAGCTTCTCCCGGGTCTGCCCGGTGTGCGGCGCGTTGTCCACGACGACGAGCGAGAAACGCTGGTGGTCCTGGGCCAGGATGGCGCGCACCGCCTCCTCGAGCATGTCGCAGGAACCGACCGTGCACATGATGACGGTGGCGTCGATGTCCGCCCCCGCGCCTTCTTCCCAGCCGCGGGCGTAGGCCGCCTCGACCTCGAGCACGCGCGGATCGTTCTCCGGGTGATCCGTGCCCTCAATCTCGACGAACGCGGAGTTTCGGCCGTTGTCGCGCACGAGAACGAGGGCGCGCGGGGACGTCGGGTCCCCCGAGACGAGCTGGCTGACGCGGGCGGTGCGGTCCACGTGCCAGATCGAGGCGGCCTTGTCGTCGAGAGTGGTGATCTCCTCGGCGCTCACTTCTTACCCTTCGTGTCGGTCGAATTCTTCTTCGTCGAACCCTTCTTCGTCGAGCCCTTCTTGTCGGCGGTGTCCTCGGTGGCCTTGTCGGGCGTCGACTCCTTCGCGGGCGCAGCTTCCGTCTCCTCCTCCGCGACCGGCTCCACGGCCTCGTCCTCGGGCTCGATGACCTCGAGGGCGGGCGCGGCGACGGTCTCGGCGCTGCCGGCGACCTGCCCACCCAGGTAGATCATGCCGTTGACCTCGCGGTTGATGAGCGCGAGCTCGTCGAGGAGGGCATGCAGCTTCGACAGGTCGTGGCCCTTACGCACGGCGATGAGGACGTGGCGGGAGGGACGAACCTCGTCGAGGAGGGAGGCGAGAGGCTGGTGAATGTCGATGAGGCGCGGCGCCGGCACACGGGTTTCAGCCAGGGAGCGCGACAGGACGCGGTGCAGCTGACGGGCTTCGGGGTCCGACGCGTCGACGATCAGGTCGACCCAGTGGTCGCGGTCGATCGCCATCGCGAGCATGCGCGTGGGGGCCAGCCACGGCTCGGGCACGTTCTCTTCCGCGCTCCACACCGGCAGGGCAGTCAGGTCCGCCAACTGCGTGGGAGAGGCCAACGAGCGTGCGCGTGTCTCGCGCAGGAGCACCAGCACGAGGCCGGCGAAAACACCGACGACGGTGAAAATCAGGATGAGGCGAGCCTTGGAGGGCTCCACCGTGTCGCTCGAGGCGTCAGCGCTCGTAATCACGAGGCCGGCGCTGGCGTGGTACGGCTCCAGCTGGGCGACCTGCTCCTTGAGCTTGTTGATCTGCTTCGTCACCTCATCGGCGCGCGGATCCTCCGTCACCTTGCCGTCCTCGTCGACGGTGGGCTGCAGGGTCCCCAGCTCGGCCTCCAGGGCGGAGATGTCCTCGTTCGCGGCGGCGGCCATCTCGTCGGCGCGCTGCTCCACGAGGGCTGTGCGCTGCTGCAGGTAGAACTCGGCGATCGCGTCCGCGGCCGCGACGGCCTCGGCGCGGGTCGGCGCCGAATACTCAATCTTCACGATCGTGCCATTCGTGTCGCCCGACACGTCCATGTTGGAGCGCAGTTCGGAAGCGGTTACGCCGCCCCCGAGCTTCTCAGCCGCCGCATCCAGGACCATCGCGGACTTCGCGATGCCCTGCTCGGTGACCATGTCCGTCGTATTCGACAGGGAGGCGCGCACGGCGGGGGCGGGAGTGATATTCGGAGACGTGACGGTCATCGACACCGTCGCCGTGTGCGTGGCCGGAACGCCGAAGGCAGCGACGACGCCGAGAACCAAACCAGCCGCGGTCCCCGCAGCAATCGACCTCCAGCGGCGCGCCAGGGCGTGACGGAGGATCTGCTGGCCGCCCGTGGGCGGAGGGGTAAGGATCATGACTGTTCTCCTTG
>ERZ773180.1534-NODE-1534-length-11334-cov-24.169519_pt1 | contig 11334 bp, 13 predicted proteins | sample MGYA00511080_ERZ773180 | MGnify/ENA primary metagenome ERZ773180 (study PRJEB29015, sample SAMEA2738175) | human oral metagenome | biome: human oral; feature: human-associated habitat; material: saliva | place: China | collected 2178 ...
GGGATATTTTTTGTGAAAGTCTTACTCATAGAAATCACTCCTTATATAACTATATAATTGAAAAAGTAATTAAAAGTAGATTGAAATACATTTTGTCAAAACTCAATTGATGTAACTAAAAGGATTATCCTTTCGTTACGTTTATTATAAATTAATTGAGATTTAATTTCAGTATCCGTAGCAACAAAATTGAATTATATAGTTTAAATCGCAGGTAGCAGCCCTAATAGATATACATTAAAGGTATCCCCTTCATGTACTTCGTGCACACCTTGAGGAATACATGCTAAAGCATTAACGGTATATAGTCCGAGCATGCTACTACTATTAAAGTGACGATTGGCTACAAAACGTGGTTGTCCATCACCAAATATGACCTTGCCTTGCACGTAGCGATCAAAGGCATTACGTTTAGATAAATCGCAGTCCATTATACAATTAAGTACTGGGGTGGACCAATTTTTAATACCTTTATATCTACGCAAGGTAGGTACCACTAGTAGGTGCCAACCATTAAATGCTGCACCAGGATTGCCAGATAAGCCAAAGATAAGTTGACCTTTAGGCGTAATGGCCCCATAAGAGGCTGCACCTGGACGCATTTGGATGCGACCGTATAAGGTCTTAGCTCCTAATTTTTCATATATAAGAGGCATTGTATCAAACATACCGACAGATACACCGCCAGAGCTAATAATGATATCTGCTTGTTCACTGAGTTCAAGAACGCGTTTAATTTCTAAGTCTAATGTATCCGGTGCATCGCTTACATGATAATGCGTAACGCGCCGGAAACCTAAATCATCTAGCAAGCTACAAATCATCATGCGATTGGAGTTGTAGATTTTCCCAGCAGCCAAGGGTTCGCCCGGCTCGATAACCTCATGGCCCGATGTAAGAACCAATACACGTGGCATCACATACACAGATACATCGGTGCAACCTAGTCCGGTCAAAATCGTCTGTACCGTAGCGGTTATTTCTGTCCCCTTTGGAATAACAACTGTCCCTGCGGAACATTCTTCACCACGAGGAATAATATGGCTACCCTTTTGTTGCGTGCCTTGTATAGTAATTGTAGCCCCTACTTCGCCAGTCCCTTTCACCTGTTCCTGCATGATAACTGTATCACAAGTACTTGGTACAGGAGCTCCTGTCATGATACGTACAGCATGGCCAGTTGTTACGGGCTTATCCCATACAACGCCAGCACCAATAATACCTTCGACGATATAGTCATCACGACCAGACTCATAAGTTAAGGCATAACCATCCATAGCAGATTTATGAAAAGCGGGCACATCGGTAGGTGCCAAAACATCTTCGGCCAACACACATCCTTTTGCGTCGCCAACGGCAACGGATTCGATGCTATGATGTTGTTCTTGTAAAGCCTCATTCCACAAACGAAGCGCTTCATCAACAGTAACGGCTATCATCTAAATTCCTCATCATACTTTGTATTCGGCACACCAAATCTGGTATGCATTGATCTAAATCAGTAACCTCTATGGTACCTACGCGTTCAATCTCACTGGATATCAGCGATTCTGTATACCCTGCTCGAGTTACTTCTACAATAGGAAATATACCTTGGGATCTCGTTTCTAGTATAGCAATATCTACAGGTAATTGCTGTACCAAATCATACAGATTAGATTGTTTTTCGGTGCGAATGCGTATGGCCGTTTCCGTTGGACCTGCAATTGCTACGGCCGTGGCACCGGCTTTCATAGCAAGATCCGTATCAGTTCCTTCATAATCCATGTGAAAGCCATGTTTATCGCTTTTTACAACACCTACAGAGAAACCAATTTGTTCTAATTCATTAACGAGTCGCGTTACCACCGTAGTTTTACCAGTCTTACGTTTTTCAGCAACCACGCTGACAAGTGGAACATGACGATCAGCATTAACAGCCTCTGCACGGGCCCACTTATAATCCTCTATATGATTCACATTGCGTAAATGATGACAAGAATCACCTGCTTCAATAGTTACCACAGTCCCTATAATATCTAATGCATGATGCAAAGATACATCCTCTCCTGCCAAAGCGGTTTGCAATAATGGAGCAATGGATGGCTTATATATTCCCGCCATAGGTTCATAACGTCCGCTTTCACCAACAGGCACAATAACAGACCAGCCATCACCCTCCACTCGGTATAGCCAATCATAATATAAATTAAAATCCATAAATGGCATATCTACGGCCAGTACCGCATAGGCGTGACTTTTACCTACGGATAAAGTACTATACAATCCACCTAGTGGACCACATCGCTCCACAGAATCCCGAACAATAGACACTTTATTTTTTTCTTCATTCGACAACGTGTCGATGATATTAGCCTGAATGGCTTGACCTAGCGCTTCATCATCACCAATAGAAATGAGCACATCTTTTGCATCATGGTCTAAAGCGTTACGCAATGCATGAGAAATGAGGCTTTCACCATTCGTCCAAGGCAATAAAGCCTTAGGATATCCCATGCGTGAACTGAGGCCACCAGCCAAAATTATTACGCCTAAATTAAGCACTGCGATTCAACCCTCTTTTTACACCTTGGTAAACAAATAACAATACAATAATATTAAGAATTCCATCTGGCACCATATAAGAAGCATTATAAATCATAGAGTAGATCCATGGATTTTGGCCTTGTGGTGCGTAGCTAGCAAATACAACGGCACCACTTGTAACAGAAGCAAACCAACGTAATGCAATGGCTACAATAGAGCCACTAACAAGGCCTATAATGTTGTCCTTGAAGTAACCACATACGCCAATAGCACCATAGGCCACCAAGTAATCTAAGATGATACTGAGATAATGAATCGATGATTTAAATCCAAGCAAAAAGTGAAGTACGCCATATACGACGCCCGCCCAAATGCCGCGAGTACCGCCCCAACGATAGGCAAAAATCATGAGAGGCACTAGGGACGCAGCCTTAATGGAACCACCTTGAGGCATATGGAATAATGTAATAAAAGATAATACCTGTGCAATAGCAATCGCTACACCAGCCTCTGCTATCATGCGTGTCTTGGAATGCTCCATTAAAATAACCTCCTATTAATATAATGTTTATATAATGGGCTGAACATAGAGAAAATGTACAGACAAGCTACCTATAAAATTGTATAATAACTATATGAGTGTTTTTAATATTCGGAACGTATTGAAAATTTAAATAAAATTCAGTATAATGGTACAGGTTCAATTTATTATACCTCAAAGGAGATATAGAAACTATGATTAATACAACTAACATCTTTGATTATGAAGACGTACAACTGATTCCTAATAAATGTATCGTAAACAGCCGTAGCGAATGTGATACACATGTTAAACTAGGTAATCGTACATTTAAATTGCCTGTAGTTCCTGCAAACATGCAAACTATCATCGATGAAGAGTTAGCTGAAAAACTAGCAGAAAAAGGCTATTTCTATATCATGCATCGTTTCCAACCTGAGCGCCGCCTTGATTTTGTAAAACGCATGCAAGAGAAAAACTTATATTCTTCTATTTCCATCGGCGTAAAAGAAGAAGAATTCGCATTAGTTGATGAATTAGCAAAAGCTAATCTTATTCCTGATTATATCACAATCGATATCGCACATGGTCATTCTAACGCTGTTATCGATATGATTCAATACATTAAAAAGAATTTACCTAATACCTTTGTTATCGCTGGTAACGTTGGTACTCCTGAAGCAGTTCGTGAGCTTGAAAATGCTGGTGCTGATGCTACAAAAGTAGGTATCGGTCCTGGTAAGGTTTGTATCACAAAATTAAAAACTGGCTTTGGTACTGGCGGTTGGCAATTGGCGGCTGTACGTTGGTGTGCAAAAGCAGCTACAAAACCTATCATCGCTGACGGCGGCATCCGCGATCACGGCGACATCGCTAAATCCATTCGCTTTGGCGCTACTATGGTTATGATTGGTTCCTTATTCGCTGGTCACGAAGAATCCCCAGGGGAAGAGAAAATCGTTGACGGCAAAGCAGTAAAAGAATACTTTGGTTCTGCTTCTGAGTTCCAAAAAGGGGAACGTAAAAACGTAGAAGGCAAAAAAATCTTCATCGATTCCAAAGGCTCTATCTTTGATACATTAATCGAAATGGAACAAGATTTACAATCTGCTATCTCCTACGCTGGTGGCACAACACTACAAGCTATCCGCAAGGTAGACTACGTACTTGTTAAAAACTCCATCTTCAACGGCGATCGTTAATCGCTCATACTAAAAGGGTATCCGATTCCTAGGAATCGGATACCCTTTTATATTATTCACGTATAAAACATGATTACTATTGAGTCATCTCATCATATTTTACACAGCCGTATCAGCATATTTCACTCAGCAGCATCAGCATTTTTTGTCATCAAATAATAGGCATACTTACCAATACCTGCACTTATAACAAGTAATGCTGCAAGAAGTGCGAATGCCACCATTAAGCTAGTTCCGTGAGCGATGAAGCCAATTAAAGCCGGCCCCATCAAGATGCCCATGTAGCCAAGCATGGTAGATGTTGCCACAGCCTGTGTCATAGGGATAACATTTTGTTCCCCCATTGCGGAGAATAGATTAGGCACAACCATAGCAAGGGCGATACCTAATAATAAATAAGTGTACATGGAGCCATAACCTGGCAATACTACGATAAGTGCCATCGCTACAGCACCGAGCAAATAACCACCAACAACAACTTGTTTCGACGTCAAATGTCTACCAAGTGTATTACCGAGCAAACGGCCTGCACACATCGTACCATTAAAAAGCATAACCCCCATCACCGCTTCTTGAATGGCAATAGCCTTATCTTCATGAAGATACAAAGCACTCCAATCCCCTACAGCCCCTTCTACTAAATAGGATACAAAGGACAATAGACCAAAAATGATGGCAATGGGATGGAACGACAATGGGCTTTTAGATTTTTTTACAACCTTTGCATTTGGATCTGTGCCAAAGGTCAACATGAATTGACTAACTACAATTATGGCTAGCAATAATACGATGAGAAGGCCCCAGATACTTTCATTAACAGGGAAATTCAAAATCTTTAACAATACCAATAGTACACCGGCACCCGCGAAACCGCCAAGGCTCCAGCCTCCATGATAGGCCCCCATTAAATGTTTTTTACTTATCTTTTCTGTGAGGATAGCCTGAAGATTGGCTGCAGCACCACTTAATCCGACACCGATACCAAAGAAAAATAAGGCTACCGTTGTTTCAAAGATGGTGGAACACATGAGTACGAGAGCTAGGGAAATCATGCCCACAAAACTACCGATGAGAACTGTTTTTTTACATCCCAAAGATTCAACTAATTTACCGGCTACGGCCATGGATAAACAAGAACCCACACCAAGTAACAAAATCATAGATCCCAATACATCCTCACCGATATTTAGTTTTGCTTTCAAATACGGTACAAAGCCAGCCCACAAGGCTGTATACATACCTGGGATAAAAAAGGCGCCAAAGGCACCACGAATATTAGATTTTGTTATGGAAACTTGTTCGTTCATTACATCCTTTCTGGTTTCTAGAACCGTTCGGCGAAGAAAGGCCCTTTTTGTATCCGCTAGGTCGCAATAACAGGCGTTCCTAGGGGAAACCATTTTAACTATAAGATTTATATGAAAGATATAATAACCCTCTTTACGCATGTTGTAAAGAGGGTTATGTAAAATTAAATTTAAATTAAAAATGTTAGCCCCATAGCTATAAAAATGGCAGGCAACAAATTGGCAATGCGAATCTTGCCCGGCCAAATAAGGTCAACACCAACGCAGAAAATCAAGATAGAACCTACATAGGATAGATTATCTATAGCGGTCTGCGTCATTAAAGGTGCTGCCACATGAGCCATCGCCGTTATGAGCCATTGGGTAATCCCGACAGGAATAAAAGAGAACAAGGCCCCCTTACCCATAGAGGAGGTCATCACCATGACGATGACACCATCGAGAATACCCTTGAGTAGCAAGGTCTGGTAATCACCAGTTAAACCATCTTGGATGGAGCCAAGAACGCCCATGGCACCAACTGTAAACGTGAGAGATGCGGTGATAAATGCATGAGTAAACGTTGGATCTCCGGTATTACCAGTGCGCGCTTTCACCCAATCACCAAAAACCGTAATCCACCGATTCAAATCGATGAGTTCCCCAATAATGGCACCTACTACCATACTAATAATCATCAATAGAGGCCCTGTAGTTTGCAAGGAACCATTGACGATGACCAACATAAATTGCATGGCCCCACTCATCCCTAGTAGCAATACGATGATGCCACTCACCACCATCAAGGTTTGCTTTAAATTTTCCTTCATGAAACGTCCAAAGGCAAGTCCCAGAAGGCTGCCACCTATAATCAAGGCCATATTAATGGCCGTCCCTAAACCAATCATAATCATATCCTTTCCCTTACTTATGAAAGTCATTATGAAAGTAGTATATCAACTATATCGACATCAATCAATATAAAATATCATAAAAAACCGCATCTAGCTGAGCTAAATGCGGTTACGTGCACAGTTATTCATCTGTTGGTAAATATACCACAGGATTAGCTTTATTAATCTCATTAAAACAAGGACAATCCTTACCATGATCATTAATGAGACCACTGGCCTGCAGATGAGAATATATGGTCACAGGACCTACAAACTTGAACCCACGTTTCTTTAACTCTTTACTAATTCGCGTAGATAATTCATTTTTGGCTGGTACCTGTCCCTCAGGATGCCCCTCATAAACGAGGGTTTTAAAATCGGTGAAAGCCCATATATACTCACAAAAGGAGCCAAATTCCTCTTGAATGCGTTGAAAAGCTTTCGCATTATTAATGATACCCTCAATCTTTGGACGCGATTTTAACATCCCTTCCGTACTCATGATTCGTTCCACATCGGCTTCTGTATAGTGAGCCACCCGTTCAACATCAAAATCATCAAAACACTGACGAATGATATGACGCTTGTTTAATATGGTAAGCCAACTTAATCCGCATTGAAGACTTTCTAAACACAGATGTTCAAATTGATGTTGGTCATCGTGAATAGGACGTCCCCATTCATCATCGTGGTAAGACTGGTAAAGTGGCGTTGTAGGCCACGTACAAATAACCTTCATAGGCCGTCCTTTCTTAACATACAATGTGCTGATTACAATAATTTTGAAGACATTTCATCATCAAAGTAAATACCGTAAGCCTGTTTATAGATAGCATTTAGCATTTTATATCGATTGCCTTTGAAGCTAAGCTCTGAGATATCTTTATAAACATTATCTATTTTATAAAGTTCTGCAATGCTATTACCAGAAAGAGTATATCCCTTAACACCAAGAATACGACATGTAATGCCTATGTTATCTTGTTTATCACGCCATACAGAAATATATGGACTATCTTGCCCTTGAGATTTCAATACATTATGTTTGCTGAGAAGTTGACGCAAAGAGCGATCTAACTGATAGTCATATTCCATTTTCACAGCTGCGATATAATCCTCCCCATCTACTAGTGCATATACTGTAGCTGTGATGCGTCTATGACCTTCAGGTGCTGTTATAGGAGTAATGGATTCCATATCTACATAGTACACTTTATAATCCGCTACAGACTTGAACTGCACATATCTAGAAGAACCTCTTAATTCAGATTGAGATATAGCTTGACTATATATTGGTAACATAATGAACGGCAGTAACCATAATAAAAGTAAATACATGCGTTTCATAGTCCACCTCACTGTACTAGAATATCATCAAAATGCTGAAGATATACGGCCTTAAACAGTGCATCCGCATTATCATAAATAACCTGATACCCTCGACTTCGATTAATGGAGCCCTTCCATTCCGCATCCAAATGATTAGATCTGTTCTCAGGATACCAGATATCGCCATTTAATTGGTATGTATTAAGAGGTTTAGATTTTATAACAAGACCTGATTCTCGTTCAGCTGTCTCAATGACATCAACTAAGGATGCATTTGGTTGTTTCTCACGATTAGCATGAATTAAAGTAGCTAAAGAATAATTCAGATCATAATAGATGGTCATTTCTGACTCTTTAATCTCAGGTCCAGCTGTGTAATCAAATACCATGTAATTAGTACACTGTAAAGTGTATTTAGGAGGATTATACTCAACAATACGAATAGAGTTTAAATCAATAAACGAATAAAACTTCTCAACATAACTACTCGTTTCTGAAGGGTATTCCTTATAAGATACTAGCTTAAAATTAGATGATGACTGTAGTTCTTGAAGGCTAATAGCCCCAGCAGTCATAGTAATAGACAACATCATAATAAATAAAATGAGAAAACGTTTAATCATACTATACGCCCCTTTCCATTCAACTTATTAGAGTATAATCGCATCTACCTTTTATTTAGTTGTATCCTCCCCTTATTAAAATATGATTCTGTTCTCTGGTTTATCACCATAAGAATTTAGACCTTTATTACCTGGAATCAAGCATAAAATTATTTTAGACGCTAATACAAGCCAACCAATTTCACGGGACCATACGGCAAGAATCCCTAATACAATATAAATGAAAGCTAAAAATGTAGGACCATTAAGATCATGAATACGTCTTGCTGCAATGGCTATCTCACGCACCATAGCGATAAGTATAAACGGAGCACCAATTAAAATACTCAACATAGAATAACCAGAGAAGCCCATAATAAAGCCGCCCACAAAACCGATGGCAAATACAATAAACATATTGATAAAGAAAGATCGACGATTCATACGACCTGATAGAGAAAACATAGAGTGAAATTGTTCCATAATAGATCCTTTTAATTAAAAATAAATTGGTAAAATTACACTACTCTCAAACGACACCAGTCAATAATAATTGCAAATGAATAGTTTTAGAGGTTTACAGAATTACACTACTCTCAAACGTAGTCTACGACACGGAAACAGAAGAGTACGTTTTAGAGGTTTACAGAATTACACTACTCTCAAACAGTCATGAATTAATGAAGTGTGCCTTACAGGTTTTAGAGGTTTACAGAATTACACTACTCTCAAACAGACGGTAGTGCTACTAGCGTGACTATTCCGTTTTAGAGGTTTACAGAATTACACTACTCTCAAACCTTAGATGCAACAGAAATTGACGAATATTGGTTTTAGAGGTTTACAGAATTACACTACTCTCAAACCTAGAAAAAAAGGGTGGGTTTAAAAAAATGGTTTTAGAGGTTTACAGAATTACACTACTCTCAAACCTTAAAAGCAAAAGTAAGACCGCTTGATGCGTTTTAGAGGTTTACAGAATTACACTACTCTCAAACGCCTTTTCGTGCGTTATCATATTCTGCCAAGTTTTAGAGGTTTACAGAATTACACTACTCTCAAACAAGTCTTGGTGATAGTAACAGCCAATGCCGGTTTTAGAGGTTTACAGAATTACACTACTCTCAAACTCACAATCGAGTAAGTACGCTTTACAATGCGTTTTAGAGGTTTACAGAATTACACTACTCTCAAACGCCGTAATGGTGTTATGCTTCCAAACTACAGTTTTAGAGGTTTACAGAATTACACTACTCTCAAACGGACGCTATTCGTGAACGTATCGGTCAACCGTTTTAGAGGTTTACAGAATTACACTACTCTCAAACGTAATGCGTTTTGACTGTGCCGTCCGCATTGTTTTAGAGGTTTACAGAATTACACTACGCTCAAACTCGTCAATGAACAGCGTCATCACATCACGCGTTTTAGAGGTTTACAGAATTACACTACTCTCAAACTAGAACCGCGAACATTTGCGTTTTGTTGTGGTTTTAGAGGTTTACAGAATTACACTACTCTCAAACAATTGATGAAGCCATTCGTAATAAACCGGAGTTTTAGAGGTTTACAGAATTACACTACTCTCAAACCGAATGTGCATGAAAAACAAAATGCCTGATGTTTTAGAGGTTTACAGAATTACACTACTCTCAAACTAGCCCCTGTATAACGTGCAACCATGAACAGTTTTAGAGGTTTACAGAATTACACTACTCTCAAACGGAGTGAACGTGTTATTGTAGCTGTTAATAGTTTTAGAGGTTTACAGAATTACACTACTCTCAAACAAGCGCCAGGCGTTAGAGGGTTTACAATTGGTTTTAGAGGTTTACAGAATTACACTACTCTCAAACAGTTACAAACTCTCCTGTGCCTGTAGCAAAGTTTTAGAGGTTTACAGAATTACACTACTCTCAAACAACCAACCGAGGAACACGACTTTAGTAATCGTTTTAGAGGTTTACAGAATTACACTACTCTCAAACTGCCACCAGATGAATACTTGGATTTGCGTGGTTTTAGAGGTTTACAGAATTACACTACTCTCAAACTAATAATACAAAATCAAACTCACTAGAAATGTTTTAGAGGTTTACAGAATTACACTACTCTCAAACAAATCATTAGTGTACAAGTGTCTGGTGATAGTTTTAGAGGTTTACAGAATTACACTACTCTCAAACTCGGCAACAACCTCAAAAGATACTGTTTCTGTTTTAGAGGTTTACAGAATTACACTACTCTCAAACCTTCGCCAGGGCCTAACGCCTTGATGATGAGTTTTAGAGGTTTACAGAATTACACTACTCTCAAACTTATGTTGTAAACAAAGTAGCGGAATCTATGTTTTAGAGGTTTACAGAATTACACTACTCTCAAACAGATGATGCAATTAAAACTATCGAGCATAAGTTTTAGAGGTTTACAGAATTACACTACTCTCAAACTGACATGAGACAACACCACTATGCTATAATGTTTTAGAGGTTTACAGAATTACACTACTCTCAAACCGAAATTAAAGAAGAAGCAGCTGAGGAAGGGTTTTAGAGGTTTACAGAATTACACTACTCTCAAACAGCGCAAAGGTAAAAATGCACATGATGATGGTTTTAGAGGTTTACAGAATTACACTACTCTCAAACTAGGGGGGGATAACAAGAACGGAGAAAGCAGTTTTAGAGGTTTACAGAATTACACTACTCTCAAACATTCTTCCTCGCTTCCTGCAAATACTACGGGTTTTAGAGGTTTACAGAATTACACTACTCTCAAACATGACCTCGTAGGGCCAGAAGCGATCATTGGTTTTAGAGGTTTACAGAATTACACTACTCTCAAACACGGAATACTACGTTCAATACATTTAACATGTTTTAGAGGTTTACAGAATTACACTACTCTCAAACCCCAAATTGAATTTGAGGCTCAAGAGTAACTCGGGCTACCACCAGGTGTAATTCTGTATTCTCT
>ERZ773180.1535-NODE-1535-length-11314-cov-4.107025_pt1 | contig 11314 bp, 9 predicted proteins | sample MGYA00511080_ERZ773180 | MGnify/ENA primary metagenome ERZ773180 (study PRJEB29015, sample SAMEA2738175) | human oral metagenome | biome: human oral; feature: human-associated habitat; material: saliva | place: China | collected 2178 ...
CGGAGTACCACCGAGGGGCTTGCCGCCCTTCTCGAGATTTGGACAACTCACGTTAAGCTCAATGGCTGAGATGTGTGGATTAAGCTCTTCAAGGCGCTCGACAACGTCAATCATCTCCTGAACGGAGTGTGCTGCCATCTGCATGATGACGCGCGTACCACGGCCTTCAAGATCTTTCATGTAGTCATCAGTGTGGGCGATAAAATCGTCCACACCAGGGTTGGCAAGGCCAACGCTGTTCATCATGCCGCCGTTGAGCTCGCACATACGAGGAGCTGGGTTTCCTTCCCAAGGAACGCGGGCAACACCCTTCATAGTGATGGCGCCAAGCAGAGAAACGTCGTAGAAACCCTCAAACTGCCAACCGTAGCCAAAGGTACCCGCAGCAGTGTTGATAGGGTTTTTCATCTGGATGCCGCCCAGATTGACGGCCATTTTTACCTGATCTACCATGCGATCTCCTTTGCCTCAAAGACAGGTCCAACCATGCAAGCAGACGCATAGCCGCCCTTAGCAAGTGGGACATTGCAGGTGTTGCATGCGCCAAAGGCGCAGCTCATCATGCGTTCCATAGAAACCTGGCAGGCAACGTTGTTGGCAATTGCAAGCTTGGCCACGCTTCTCATCATAGGCTCTGGACCGCAGGTATACACAGCGTCCCAAACACCTTGGCTCAAAGGTTCCTCCAAAGCTGCTGTTACAAAGCCCTTGGTACCCTTAGAACCGTCATCCGTTGTGACATACACGTTCTGTGCGCCCAAGGCGAGAAGATCTTCTTCTCCAAAGAGTTTCTCGGCAGTTTGTGCGCCAATGACCGCGTCAAACTCAACACCTAGCTCGGTAAGCTTACGAGCTGCTGCGATAATTGGAGTGATACCCACACCTCCTGCTACCAGGACGCTTCTCTTGCTAGAGGCGTTGAGGCGCCAGGGGCGACCGCAAGGAGCAGTCATGTCACTGGCGTCACCAGGCTTCATCTGAGAAAGCCTGCGCGTGCCCTCACCTACCGTTGCGTAGATAAGCTCCAGCGTATCGGTTGCTTTATCAGCAAGCGAGAAGGACAGCGGAATGCGAAGAATGTGGCGCTTATCACCTGGAACATTAACGTTTACAAACTGACCAGGCGCTAGAGACTTACAAAGACCTGGTACCTTGAGCTGGGCTCTATACAGATTCTGAGCAACCTGGGTATTACTCAGAACTGTAAAGTCAAATACCTGTACATTTCCACGTAGTGGCATTACTTTTCCCCTCCAGGAACAACTACTTCATTGGCAAGAACTCGCTTGCCATCAACAAACACATCTGTTGCAACACCATAGAGCTCAGCGCCAATGAAGGCGGAGTTCTTGGACTTGCTCTCAAAATACTCTGTCGTAATCTGAACCTTCTTTTCTGGGTCAAAAAGGGTCAGGTCAGCCTTGTAACCTGCAGCAATCTTAACAGGCTCAAGACGCAGAATACGACGAGGATTAACGGCCATTGCGCGAACAAGACCAGTGTAAGAAAGCTTATTGGTGCGCACCATATTGGTGACCATCAAAGGCAGCGAGGTCTCAAGACCAATGCAGCCAAAGTAAGAGATTTCCCACTCACAGTCCTTCTCGTGAGCTGCATGAGGTGCATGGTCGGTAACAATACAGTCAACTGTACCGTCTGCGACTGCAGCCTGAAGAGCAAGCGCATCCTCAGCAGTTCTGAGCGGTGGATTCATCTTAAGGTTGGTGTTATACGTATCAGTGATGTCATCCTCAGACAAGAAGAGATGGTGAGGGCAAACCTCTGCGGTAACCGGCAAGCCTTCCTTCTTAGCTGCACGTACCAGCTCTGCTCCCCTGCCCGTTGAAATGTGGCAGATGTGCAGAGGACAGCCGGTAAGGCGGCAAAGATCAATGTCTCTGGAAATCTCCAGCTCCTCGCCAAGTGCTGGCCAGCCAAACATACCAAGTCGCGTGCTTGCGCGACCCTCGTTAACAACGCCACCGGCACTGATGGACTCTATCTCACAGTGAGCAGCAACAACGCGGTTAAACTGGGAGACGTACTCCATAACGGTGCGCATCATACCAGCGCTTTGAACGCCGTGGCCGTCGTCAGAAAATGCGGATGCTCCCTCATCAACCATGTTGCCAATCTCAGCAAGCTCCTGTCCCTTAGAACCCTTGGTCAAAGCACCCATGGGACGGACGTGAATGAGACCAACCTCATTGCCACGATCAATCTGGAAGCGAACGGCAGGCCCGTTATCGGTAACAGGATTGGTGTTTGGCATAGTAGCAACATCGGTAAAGCCACCATGAACCGCAGCCCTAGAGCCCGTCTCAATGGTCTCTTTGTACTCAAAGCCTGGATCTCTGAAGTGAACATGCATATCAACAAGGCCAGGGGTCAGCACCTTGCCCTTTGCATCAATAACGGTGTCTCCCTCTTGAGGCTTAACCGTAGCTGCGACTTCAGCAATGGTTTCTCCGTCAATACGGACGTCCATTACCGCTTCAAGATTAAGCTGCGGGTCTACAACACGCGCACCCTTAAGCAGAAATGCCATCAGAGTCTCCTCCCAGAAGCAAATACATTGCGGCCATGCGCGTCAAAACGCCTGCATTGACCTGGTCAAGAATACGAGAGCGAGCGCAATCGGCCACCTCGCTGTTAATTTCCATGCCACGGTTCATAGGACCTGGGTGGCAGATAATGGCTTCAGGCTTCATCAGCTTGCTGCGGCGCTCGTCAAGGCCCCAAAGCCTGTTGTACTCACGGCGAGAAGGAATAGGTGCTCCCTCCATACGCTCCAGCTGCACGCGAAGCATGTACACGACGTCTACATCGCCAATGACTTCATCAAAGTGTGAAGTCTGATAGCAGCCAAACCAACTTGGATCATCTACGTGGAATGTTGGAGGTCCTACCAGAACAACCTCCGCACCCATAGTCTTGAGTGCTGGCACCAAAGAACCAACAACGCGACTGTGAGAAAGGTCGCCGACAATAGCAACCTTGAGACCGTCAAGGTGTTCAAAGTTCTTGCGAATGGTATAGAGATCAAGCATGGCCTGAGTGGGGTGCTGATGTTTGCCGTCACCAGCGTTGATGACAACGGCATCAGTGTGCTCGGTAATCTTTTGTGGTGTTCCCGCAAGTCTTGCGCGGCAGATAAACATATCAACGTTCATAGCGTCGATAGTCTGGATGGTGTCTGCCAGAGACTCTCCCTTAACAACAGACGAGGTAGATCCTCCCATGTTCAGAGCGTCAGCCGAGAGGCGCTTCTCGGCAAGTTCAAATGATGAACGAGTCCTGGTGGAAGGCTCTAAAAAAAGGTTAACAATGGTGCGCCCACGAAGAGCTGGCACCTTTTTAATATCTCTGTTATTTACAGCTTCAAACGACTGAGCTGTATCAAGAATCTGCTGGATATCGTCACGCGTCAGGCTGTTTGTATCAATCAAATGTTTAACTGAAAGCATTAGTTTCCTCCCTCAATAAAGGGGTCAGAATAGTCAGCTTCATACAGCAAGACGCAGTCCTGACCATCAATTTCTTTAACATTTAAGCTGACTACCTGGCTCTTTGAAGAAGGTACGTTTTTTCCCACATAGTCGGGTCTAATGGGAAGCTCGCGATGACCACGGTCAACTACAACCGCCAACTGAACGCGCTCAGGACGACCATAGTCGATGAGCGCATCAAGTGCTGCTCTGATAGTTCTTCCGGTCTGAAGAACATCGTCTACCAGAACGACGCTTGTGCCCGTAATATCAAAATCGATATTAGTTGCGTGGAGAACCGGTGCGGTATTTCTTCTAAAATCATCGCGATAAAAGCTAATATCAAGCGAGCCAACTTTTGGCTTAAATCCGGTAAAACTCAAAATTTTTTCCGCAAGACGAGAAGCCAAAACCTCTCCACGGCGAATAATACCCACCAAAGCAACGTTTTCAATTGAATCGTTATTCTCGACAATTTCGTGAGCAATTCGTGTAAGCATGCGGTCAAGGGACTGCTCGTCCACAATGAGAGAGTGCGAACCTTCTTGAGCCATAGCGCCTCCAATAAAAAAGATACCTCACCTGACCAGGCACAAGGTATCCAAAAGGCAAAACTATGACTATGAGCCTTACGGGTATCTCGTACCACATTTAAAGACACACATATTGTACTCGTACAGAGCCTAACTTTTGGTTAGGAATTTTAATTATCTCTTGAGGTGTTCGTAAGCTTCACAAACTTCATCCACAGGACCAAGCATGCGCTGCTTGCCCTTCTCAATCCAAATGGCACGGTCACAAATGCGCTGGACCAGGTCAATGGAGTGAGAAACCAGAAGAACCGTAACATTATTAGAAGCAACCAGCTCTTTGATGCGGTTCTCGCACTTTTGCTGGAAGAGGAAGTCTCCTACCGAGAGCGTCTCATCAACAATGAGCAGGTCAGGCTCTGTAACGGTTGCAATTGCAAAGGCAATACGTGCCACCATACCAGAGGAGTAGTTCTTGAGTGGCATGTCCATAAAGCCCTCAAGCTCAGCAAACTCTACAATCTGGTCAAAGTGCGAGTCAATAAACTCCTTCTTGTAACCAAGAAGAGCGCCATTGAGGTAGATGTTCTCTTTAGCAGTCAGTTCCATGTCAAAGCCAGCACCAAGCTCAATAAGAGGCGCAATAGTACCTTTGACCTCACAAGTTCCCTTAGAAGGCTCAAGTACGCCCGCAATGATTTTGAGCATGGTAGACTTGCCGGAACCGTTGGTGCCTACCAGGCCAAAAGCCTCGCCACGCTTTACCTCAAACGAGATGTCATCAAGAGCCTTGAACTCCTTAAAAGCAACCTCGCCGCGTGCAAAGGCAATAAAGTACTCTTTCAAAGAGTTGAACTGCTCAGAGGCGATGTTAAAGATCTCTGAAACACCGTTTACCGCAACAACGGTCTCTGCGTCTTCAGATGGAAGCGGTGGACGCATAAAATCGTCATCGCCTGCAACTACTACCCAAGCAGTAACTGTCTGAGGGTTGTTGTGTGTGTCAAATGCATCAATGTAAAGATGATAGCGACCAGGCTCTGGGAAGGTATATGTCCACGACGTATTAGGAATTGAATCACCAAATTGATGCTCTGTGGTATCCCAAAAACCCTCATCCCAACGGTCATTCAAACTCCACACATAGTGGAATTTAAAGCCCTCAGGGTCTGCACCAATAATCTTAGGAGTAGCAGTTACAGTCTCTCCTGCACGAATCTCGTGCGTATCCAAGGAAACCTGAACTGACCAGCCTAACTCTTTATTTGGTGACTCAGACATACAACTCCTCTAATCAACTATTGCCTGAACAGTATAGCTGATTATGACGAGAAACCCGACTTTTTAAGAGACTTCTCTACTTCTGTGGTGCCGCTGTGGTGCTACGAACAATAAGCTTTGGAGCAATTCTAATTGCTTCAGGCTCATACCCCGCCTCAGATGCACGTATTGCATGCTCAAGTGCCACACGACCGCGCTCTAGGAGATTAAAGCGTACGGTGGTCAGAGAGAAGTTTGGCAAATAGTCTTCAAGAGAGTCGTCAACACCAACAACGCTCACGTCTTCCGGTACGCTCAGTCCCACTTCTTCAAATGCCGCAATGATACCTAGCGCCATCTGGTCATTTGCTGCATAAACTGCAGTAAAATCACGAGTTTCTCGCAGTTTTTTACCAATTTCATAGCCACTATTGGCGGTCCAATCGCCAGCTAAAGGCTCAACAATTTCTAACCCATATTCAGACATGGCGTCTCGCCAGCCCTTCTCGCGAAATTGCGAGTCAATAGAGTATGAAGGGCCTGCTACAAAACGGATCTTGCGATGACCAAGCTCATAGAGGTGATCAATGACAAGCTTTGAGCAGCCGTACTGATCTGAGTCAACGGTTGTGCAGTAAGGGTGCTCGTGCATGGTAAGAAGCACTGTTCCAAGGCCTGGCTGCGGCACAAATGATTCAAAGTCTGATGCCATAAGGCTCATGCTGATAATCATGCCGTCAACGGGAAGATTGGACATACGATGAGAAATATCCTGCAGGCAGAGGCCGTCGTCGGAGCCTTTCTCAATCATCGTAATTGCATATTCATGCTCACGAGCTGCAGAAACAATGCCATCAAGCGTGGCTAAGTTACCAAACTCGCGAATGTCGTACAGACACAGACCCACCGATTGATACGAGCCAGACCTCAGCGATCTACCTGCAAAGCTTGGTCTAAAGCCCATAGACTCCATTGCGGCCTGGACTTTTTCTCGCGTGGCCTTACTGACGTTCTGAGCGCCATTAGCAACACGAGAAACGGTCTGCTGAGAAACACCAGCAACCTGTGCAACATCAGCCATTGAAACAGAGCGCTTATTTGAGCTAGAACTATGCGAGCGAGTCACGAATTCCTCCGATTATCTGCTTGTTTACGTACTCATACTAACAGGCAGATTGACATAACGCGATAAAATTGCATATATAGCAGCAAATTAAACGCTCACGGTAAAAAAAGAACCGTTCGGCGAGAAGGACTTTTGACCTGCGCTCTAACCGTTTGCCCCCGCAAAAATACCACTGACTGAAAACTTAATAATTTCCTGTTAGTTCGTTATGAGTACGTTAACATAGTATGTGTAATGCACTATGAGTAGTATCTCGGAGGTATCCGATGATTGATGTTCGACCCTTTGATAGCTTTGTTAACTCCCCTGCTGCGCTTACGTATACAATTCGCGGCGCGCATTCATCAATTAAATTAAGCAATTTTGGTGCCACCATTCTGGGCGTTTCAGTTCCAGATGTTTATGGGACGCAGGCAGATGTAGTTCTTGGATATAGCCTATTTGACCTGTATTTAGATAACCCCGCCTGCTTTGGTGCCTCCATTGGACCTTCCGCTAACCGCGCAGATAAAGCAGAGATTCCACTTAATGGTGTTATCTATCATCTTCCTAAAAACAACGGTCCAGACAACCAAAATAACCTGCATACTGATCTGGTTACTGGCATCCATAAGCGCATTTGGCAGGCAGAAATTGATGAAGCTCAAAATACGGTAACCTTCAGCATTGACTTGGTAGATGGAGAATATGGACTACCAGGAAACCGCCACATTACCGCAACCTATAAGCTTGTTGAAGAGAGCGCGCAGTCAACGGTAAATCTTACGTATACCTGTACAACCGATGCTGCAACATTTGTAAACATGACTAACCACGTATACTTCAACCTTAATGGTCATGATTCTGGAGATGTCTGCGGTCATAGTCTGACCATTCATGCAGATTCGTATCTGCCTCTACGAGAAGACTCGGTTTCCGCGGGAACCATCGATGCTGTTGCAGGAACTCCCTTTGATTTTCGAACGCCTAAGACCATTGGTAAAGATCTAAGTGTAGAAAACAAGCAGCTCAACATTGCTCATGGCTATGATCACTGCTTTGCTATTAACAACTATGAAAACGGTCAGTTGCGCCCCGCCCTTCTCGCCACATCAGAAAGCGGACGCTCGCTTGAGATTCAAATTACCGCTCCAGGTGCTCATCTTTATACCGGCAACTGGCTTGATGAGGCACGTGCAAAAGACGGCGCTATTTACAAGCCTCAGGCTGGTTTTGCATTTGAAAGCGAGTTTTATCCAGATTGTGCTCACCATGCAGAGTGGCCTCAGCCCACATGCACGCCTGAGCAGCCATACAGCTCACAGATTGTTTATCGATTCTTTTAAGATACCTGGCTTCACAGCACTAAAGGGAAAGGAACACCATGGCTCACACGTTTGACGAGAAAACCACAGCTCAGCTCAATCGCGCAAAAGAGCACTTTGAGCAAATGTTCGGAAAAGCTGACCGCTATCTTGCAGTACATGCGCCTGGCCGCTCCGAGATTGCTGGCAATCACACTGATCACGAAGGTGGTCATGTTATTGCCGGCGCCCTAGACGTTGCTATTGACGCTATTTGCGCACCAAATAACCTGGGCGTTATTCGTGTTGCCAGCGTTGGATACGATCCTTTTGAGGTAGATTTTACAAATCTGGAACCCTCAGAGGATGAGTTCCTTACCACTAAGGCCATTGTTCGCGGCATGGCTGCAAACCTGGTCAAACTTGGCTTTGAGCCAACTGGTTTTGACATGGCAGTAGTAAGCGACGTACCTGGTGGCGGTGGACTTTCTTCCTCTGCTGCTTTTGAGGCTGCAGCAGGTCGCGCAATGGAAGCACTCTGGAAAGGCGGCTCCGAGGTTTCTGCGGTTAAGCTTGCTCAGATGAGTCAAAACACAGAAAACGTTTACTTTGGCAAGCCTTGCGGCCTTATGGATCAGCTTGCTGTTTGCCTTGGCGGCCTTGCCTTCATGAACTTTGAGGATTCTGCAGAGCCCAAGGCAGAAAAGCTGGACCTTAACTTTGAGGATTATGGCTACGCTCTCTGCCTGGTTGATGTTGGCTGCGACCATGTTGCCTTCACAGATGAATACGCAGCGGTCCCTGTTGAGATGCAAAAAGTTGCAGCAGCCTTTGGCAAGGCTCGCCTCTCTGAGGTTCCCGTTGAAGACTTCCAGGCTCGCGTAAATGAACTGCGAGAAGAGCTTGGAGACCGCGCTCTTCTCCGCGCTATTCACTATTGGTACGAGAATGACCTGGTAGACAAGAGATGGGCAAACCTCCAGAACTCTGATATTGAGTCCTTTATTGCGCTCACCAACGCTTCTGGCGCAAGCTCCGGCATGTACCTGCAGAACGTTTCTACTTCTGGCTCGTATCAGCCAGCTATGCTTGCTCTTGGCTTGGCCGAGAGCATCTTGAAAGGTTCTGGTGCCGTTCGCATTCACGGTGGCGGTTTTGGTGGCTCTATCCAGTGCTTTGTTCCTCTCGCCCTTGTCGAAACCTTCATTGCACAGATGAACCAGTGGTTTGGCGAAGGTGCATGCCGCCACTACGCCATCTCTGACCAGGGAGCTTGTGCACAATGGCTGTAGCAGACAATGAAAGCGCGCTTTGCATTCAGCAGCTTGTTGCGTATGCATGCGAGCACGGACTTATTCAAACTGAGGATTTGACCTGGTGCTATAACGCGCTGTTGGACATGCTTTCGTACGAGGGGCCCGCTCCCGTTAAGCCTTGGGAGAAGATTGACCTGGCGTCATTTGATCTTGACCAGACACTTGCCGAGCTTGCTCGCTTAGCTGTTGCTCACGGTCTTGCCGAGAACACCCAAAGCGGCGAAGACTCTTTTGCCATGCGCGTTATGGGTCTTCTGCTGCCAAAGCCTTCCGAGGTGGCGCACCATTTCAATGAGCTGTACGTTGCCGAGGGACCTCGCGCCGCAACTGACTGGTTCTACACGCTCTGCTGCGACGCAGGCTATGTCAGAAGAAGCGCCATTGCCAGGAATATCACGTGGACTACCCCAACTACCTGGGGAGACCTGGAGATTACTATCAACCTCTCCAAGCCAGAAAAAGATCCTCGCGAGATTGCCGCAGCTAAAACGGCTCAAAACACTTCTGGCGAGAAGTACCCCGCATGCCAGCTCTGCCTTGATAATGAGGGCTATTCTGGACGCGGCGCTTCGTCTGGTGCTGGCGCTCATCCTGCCAGGCAGAACCTGCGCATCATCCCCATTGAGCTCAACCAACATCGTTGGGGATTCCAGTACAGTCCATATGCGTATTTCAACGAGCACTGCATCGCCATGAACTCGGATCACGTTCCTATGCACATTGATCACGAGGCGCTGGTCAACCTCTTTGACTTTGTGGACAGGTTCCCCCACTACTTCATTGGTTCAAACGCTGACCTGCCCATTGTGGGCGGATCGATCCTCTCGCACGATCACTACCAGGGCGGACGTTACGAGTTCCCTATGATGCGCGCAGAAGTTGCGGAAGAGTTTGAGCTCAAGCAGTTCCCCGAGGTAGCGGGTGCAATTCTCAAGTGGCCACTCTCCGTTCTTCGCCTCTCTTCTACCAGTCGAGAAGAAGCACTCAAAGCTGCAGAGTTTATCATCACCGCATGGCGCAGCTATACCGACGAATCCGTCTCTATTTATGCGGAAACTGACGGCGAGTCCCACAACACGGTTACCCCTGTTGTTCGCAAGCTTGAAGATGAGACTTACGAGGTCTTTCTTGCGCTGCGCTGCAATGTTACCAGCGAAAAGCATCCGCTTGGCATCTTCCATCCACATGCCGAGTATCACCACATCAAGAAAGAGAATATCGGCCTCATCGAGGTCATGGGCCTTGCCGTACTTCCACCTCGTCTTGTGCCAGAGCTCAATAAAGTTCAGTCTGTTATGGAGCAGTGCCTGGCAAATGGCAAGAAAGCTAACGCAGTCTACGGACAGCTGACTACGGACTCCACCACCATCTCTCACGCTGATTGGGCTCGCCAGATCTACGCCAAGCTGCTTGAGCAGGGCAATGCTTCCCTCTCATCTGAGCAGCTTAAGAAGTACATCTACGACGAAGTTGGCATTGTCTTCTCGCACGTCCTTGAAGACGCCGGCGTATTCAAGTGGGACGAAGAAGGACGAGCAGCACAGCATCGCTTCCTCGGGTCTCTGTAGCTGCTGCCACCCGCAGGTTCGGCGCAGCTCACGATGCTCCTCGAGCAATAACGTATCTCGCAATCGTAAAATCACCCAGCAAGAGGGCCGAGAAAATCGGCTCTCTTGTTTTTTACCACCAAACCGTCAGCCACGACAGTTAAACAACGCTCAAGCACAGCAAGGTCAGATATTCTGTTGGATGTGGGGTCTGATTTGACACTTCTAACACACCTATGTCGGATAATCTATCGCAGATAGCTCTACTCAATGCCCTGTCCACACCTACGTCAGATAATCTGCATGTATCGAGAAGCCCGACCACAGTAAAGTCGGATAATCTGCATGTATCGAGAAGCCCGACCACAGTAAAGTCGGATAATCTGTCGATAGTTAACATATTTTTCGATATAGATGTGTTCTCTCGCTCTAAAACTGCAGAATATCAGCCATAGGTGTGCTCTCAGGGACAAAAATTGCAGATTATCTAGCATAGATGTGGTGCGAAAATTCTAAAAGGACATATGTCTAAATTAATACCGCATTTTACCAGCTAGTTTGTAAATTTCCCGTAAAGTCATTTTTCCTTAACGTGCAAGCGCTGTCTTTCGCCAAAAAAGAGGCGTCTACGTGAATAGACGCCTCGAAACTTGCACGTGATAGCACGCTTTCCGCACTTGCGCTGCGTTTCCGCACTTGCGGTATTCGACGCCGCTGCGTTTCCGCACTTGCGACGCATGTCCGCGCTGTACGCCGTGCGGCGC
>ERZ773180.1536-NODE-1536-length-11308-cov-46.202790_pt1 | contig 11308 bp, 10 predicted proteins | sample MGYA00511080_ERZ773180 | MGnify/ENA primary metagenome ERZ773180 (study PRJEB29015, sample SAMEA2738175) | human oral metagenome | biome: human oral; feature: human-associated habitat; material: saliva | place: China | collected 2178 ...
GTGATCGACGGGGGTTGAACCCGCGACCTCCTGGACCACAACCAGGCGCTCTGCCAACTGAGCTACGACCACCATGTGCTTCGCTTGGTTTCCCTTGCGATATGCAACGGATACTACTGTACAGGAGATTCGGAAACCTGCCAAGTTGAAAAGCCGTGATGCTCGTTACAGGCTGTGCTTGGTGTAAACCGCGGGGGAGGGGAGCCCATCTAGGCCCCTCACCTCGCCCCGAAAGTCAGCCCGCAGGAACTACCCACGGCAGAGCCGAAAAGCGAAGCTTACGCCTCGGCCGCCTCAGAAGCGGATGCCTCAGCCTCGCGCTCAGCTGCCTCGCGTGCGGCACGCTCAGCCTCCACCTCGCGCGCAATCTGCGCCGAAGCAATCGCGTCCGGGCCCTGCGGCACAAAAATAGCGCGGCGGTAATACTTCAACTCATCAATCGAGTCCTTGATATCACCCAGTGCCCGGTGGTTACCGGTCTTCGCCGGGGCACTGTGACGAGCCGCCGGGTACCAGCGCGCCGCCAGCTCCTTAATGGTCGACACATCAATCACACGGTAGTGAAGGTGCGCCATGACCTCGGGCATGTAACGCTCCAAGAAGCGCTTATCCATGCCCACCGAGTTGCCGCCCAGCTGCGCCTTGCCCGCCACCGGAACATACTTCTTGATGTAGCGAAGCACCTGCTCCTGCGCGTAATCCATCGACACACCGTGCTCAATATCGGGCAGTAGACCCGAGGCCTCATGCATCGAACGCACAAAGTCATTCATGTTCTCCAGCGCACCGGCAGGAGACTCATCACCGGGCTTAATGACGAACTCAACGCCAGAACCCAGAATGTTCAAATCGGCATCCGTGACCAGAACGCCCACCTCGACGAGAGCGTCATTCTCCACGTCCAGGCCGGTCATCTCGCAGTCAATCCATACAATACGTTCACTAGAAATACTCACCCTCCCACTCTACCCCCAAACGCCGCCGGCCCGGCGAACAGCACGTCACAAAAGGGCGCAACAGGGCACATCGGGGCACATCGAGGCACGAGAGGATGCGTAAACGGCGGCAGCAGGGGAGAACCGCACCAGTCTGCGTGCCCTCCGGTATGCCCTCCGGTATGCCCTGCGGTATGTCCACAAGCGTCTTCGCGGCAGTGATTCTCGCCAGTGCATCCAAGGGCTCCGGTATGATAAAAACCAGAACGACGATGCAGACAGAAAGGGAGTTATGCGCGCACCAAAGGAGCTAGCACACCGGCTCACCACACCCGGCGCACACGACGTACCCCTCTCACCCAAACTCCTGGACTACGTCAATAATCACCGTCTGCGCACGCTGATTATCGGCACCATCGGCTCCATCATGGTCACCCTCGGCTCCTACGCCGTCGGCTGGCTCGCCGACAGCTCCAGCTTCTGGCGCTACGACACTATCCGCGCCATCCGATTCGAAGCCGCATGGGTCATCACCGGCATTATCATGCTCGCCCTCGGCGCCATGATCATGTGCCGCGAATGGCTGCGCATCTACCAGAAAATGGGCGACTGGAACGAACCCAACACCATGCGTTGGATGATTGCCGTCATCACCAGCTGGTCCCTGCCGCAGGTCTTCGCCTTCACCATCTACAGCCGCGACATGTTCTCCTACTACGGCCAGGGCATGGTCATGGCGCACGGCCTCAACCCGTACAAGCACGGTGTCTCCGAAATCTCAAACTTCATGCAGAACGGTGCGGACCCCATGTGGGCGGAATCCCCGCCCCCGTACGGACCGGTCTCCCTCAAGCTCGAAGAGTGGATTGTGCGCCTGGCGGGGGAGAACATCGACCTCTCCCTCTTCTACTTCCGCCTGCTCTCCGTGCTCGCGGTCGTCGGCATCCTCTTCTACGTGGCAAAACTCGCCCAGGCACACGGCTTCAACCAGGTCCGCGCCCTCTGGCAGATCGGCCCGAACCCGCTGTTCATCGCATCGTTCATCGCCAGCGGCCACAACGACTCGCTCATGACCATGTTCATGCTCGGCGGCCTCTACTACGCCAAGCGCTACCGCGACACCTGGTGGGGCGGCCCGCTCGGCGTGACCTTCGTAGCCCTCGGCGTTGCCGTCAAGCCGCTCGCCCTCGTGGTGCTGCCCTTCGTGGGTCTGCTCTGGGCGGGTAAGAACGCCTCCTGGCCGCGCAAGTTCATCTTCTGGGCGCTCTCCGGCATGCTGCTGCTCGCCGAAATGGCGCTCATGGGCTGGGCAACCGGACTGGAATTCGGCTGGATCAAGGCACTGTCCACCACCGGCGGCCAGTACATCTGGTACACCCCCTTCGGCCTGGTCATCGGCGCCGCCTCCCTGTTCGTTCAGGGCGACGCCTTCGACGTGATCCGCAAGCTCATCGAGACCGTCGGCAAGGGCATCGGCATGCTTGGCGCCATGGCAATGGCATTCGTCGGACGCGACCGCAACATCGTGCGCCACGCCGGCCTCGCAATCCTATTCATGCTCCTGTGCAGCCCCATGATTCAGCCCTGGTACCTGCTCTGGGCCATCCCGATGCTCGCCGCAACCGGCCTGCGCTCGCACTTCCAGCTCATGTGGTACTTCATCACCACGCTGTTCTTCATGGCGTACGGTGTGAGCGACCAGCTGAACGTGTCGCCCTACCTGCGCGATTTCAACCAGGACATGGGCCGACTCATCGCGACGGTCATCTGCCTGGGCTACATCATCTACCTGGTCGCCCTCGACCCGGCAACCCGCCGCCTGGTGTACGTGAGCCTGCACCCCACGCAGATTCGCCGCACCACCATCCGCCTGTGGTGGCAGCTGTTCCCCGGCGCGTCAAGCCGCCGTGCACGCCGCCGCGAGGTGAAGAAGGCAGAACGGGAAGCCACCAAGGTAGGCTCCTAGCGCGAACATCCGGCGCGCTCGCCGGATGCCGCGCTAACCAGAGGCACCGTCCAGCGGGTCAGCCCCTACCTGAGACGTGCTGTGCATGAGAAGCATAAATTCTCATGTACCCTAGAGGAAGGCCTCAGTAGCTCAGAGGATAGAGCAGGAGCCTTCTAATCTCTTGGTCGGGGGTTCGATTCCCTCCTGGGGCGCCGCATAGAAAAACCGCCCCGCACCCTAAACTCAGGGTGCGGGGCGGTTTTCTTTATGCTTTTACGTTGGTGCGCCGCGAGGTGCCGGGAGGCTACTTCTTATTCTTCGTCGGGTTGGTGTCCTTGCAGGAGTTGAGGACGCGCTCCATAACCTTCTTCTCGTCCGGGGTCACCCACAGCTTGTACTTCGCCTTCACGTGCACCTGGCGTGCCACGTAGGTGCAGCGGTAGGCGGTGTTGCTCGGCAGCCAGTCGGCGGCGTCCGCATCGGACTTCTGCTGGTTTGCCGGGCCGTCTGCTGCGAGCAGGTTCTCCGGGTCGTTCGCCAGCTGGCGGCGCTGCTCTGCGGTCAAATCCTGAGCGCCGGTCTGCCATGCGTTCGAAAGAGCCACCACGTGGTCAATCTGAACAGCCGAAGAGGTCTTCTTGCCGCGCTTGAACTCGATGGTCTTGCCGGTGTACGGGTCATCCAAAGTGCCGCTGATTACGGTGCATGCGTGGGTCCTGACCTTGAAACGAACATTGGTCAGGTCGCGGCGCAGAATGTCGTCGCGAGTGTTGCACTTGTTGCCGTCAACGTCATCCCAGGCGGGGCCGAACTGATCACGGGAGTAGCCATTCTTCGAGGCGCGTTCCTTCACCTGCAGGGACGCCAGCTCGCTCTTCGCGGTCGCCAAATCCGGTGCGAGCGCGGTCGCGGGATCAACCGCCTTGTAGGGGTTCTTGACCTCGGCGAGGGTTTCCGTGGGAACGTTGGATTCTTCATCATCGGTGGCGGAGGTGCTCTTATCGGAGCCGAGCAGGCCGTCCACACCGTTCTTACTCACGTAGACCAGACCAATGATCAACACGATCACGGCAAACACAGCGAGCAGACCGTAAATGAGGCGCTTCTTCTGCGGGTCCATCGAATCGGGCAGCTTGGGCAGGTTGCGCTGCAGCTGCTGAAGTTCCTGCAAAGAAGGCAGGTTGTTGTTCGCGGGCTTTTTGCTCACGGATTCTCCAAGGCGGGTAGACGGGAAGCGGCTGAGTGCACCGCATCATCAAGGATAGAGTGCGCGGGGCTGAAATAGTGAACTTGAGGGCAAAAATAGCCGCCCCGACGCTGAGATACCTATCACGATGCCGGATGGGGTGGGGTTTTGTGGAGGCAGCTTTGAGGGTACGGGCGTGATGAGGGCGGGGGAGTAGCTGTCATATTTCTGCAGGGAGTGTGTTTCCTGCGGGCAAATTTTGAAAAAACGGGGCGAAAAGTTCAAAAACTCTATCCACAGGCGGCACTCAAAACCGCAAAACGCGAGGTTATCCACAGGTGCAGTGGTCGGCAGGTGCAGGGTCGGCTCAGCCCTGGCAGGGTGGAGGAACCCATCCACTAGTTTCTAAGGAGAAACCATGAGCGACACCATCCTGATCCGCGGATTCACCGCCTCCGACCCGGCACTGAGCACCCTGCCCAACGGGGTGCCCGTCGTGAACTTTCGCCTCGCCAGCACCCCGCGCTGGCAGGACGCCACCGGCACCTGGAAGGAAGGCACCACCAACTGGTACACCGTGAAAGCCTACCGCCGCCTCGCCCAGAACATCGCCACCTCCATTGAGAAGGGACAGCCGCTGGTCGTGAGCGGCCGCCAGCGCATTAGCCGCTGGAACCGCGAAGACGGCACGCAGGGCACCACCGTGGAAGTGGACGCCCTCGGCATCGGTCACGACCTGAACTACGGTACGAGCACCTTCGCCCGCACCGTGGAGAAGCGCACGGTCAACGAGGGCGCCATGCAGGGGGCACCTCAGCAGAACGCAACGCAGCAGGACACGCCGCAGTATGCGTCTGCTCAGGAGGCGCCTCAGTACGCGCCGCAGTATGCCCCGCCGCACGCACCTCAGCAGAACGCGGAGGCGCCGGGCGTGACCGCGCAGGGCGCTCCAGCACAGAACGGGGAAGCGCAGAGTGACGAACCCCCCTTCTAAAAGTGCTCCCCGGATGCTTGCATAAACGCGGGTGCATTGGGATAATGGAGCATTGTGTTGACATCGGGCACGCCCCTGCCGCAGGGGGGAGAGCGACCAACGATGTCAACCTTCGGGCACCAATCCTGTCCGAAGCATGAGGTTTTCTGTCCCGCAGTGGGGCAGAGCAATCTGAGTCTATTTGACCTGCGGCAGATGACTCTGGAGATCTACAACTATGCAGACTCTTGACTTCCTCGACAAGAAGTCCCTCCGTGACGACATCCCCGCATTCGGCCCCGGTGACACCCTGAACGTTCACGTTAAGATCGTTGAAGGTAAGAACCACCGTATCCAGGTCTTCAAGGGCTTCGTCGTTGGCCGCCAGGGTGCAGGCGTTCGCGAGACCTTCACCGTCCGCAAGGTTTCCTTCGGCGTTGGTGTTGAGCGTACCTTCCCCGTTCACTCTCCCTCCATCGAGAAGATCGAGGTTGTGACCCGCGGTGACGTCCGTCGTGCAAAGCTGTACTACATGCGCGACCGCCACGGTAAGGCTGCTCGTATCCGCGAGAAGCGCGAGTTCTAATCTTTATAGATACAGAATTCTGTTGCAAACCGCTCCCCAACCGCATTGCGCGGGCAAGGAGCGGTTTTTGCATATTCTGAGAACCTTGCCGCTCTCAGAAAATAAAAGCCCAAGAGCGCAAGCACTCTCGATACAATAGCTAGGTACCGTTTCACTCGAGCTAGGTATCTCTCAAACGAAAGGCTCACTCCAGCATGGCAGACGATAAGAACACTGCGAACACCAGCCCCTTCCCCGAGGGATACCAGCCTCAAAGCCGCCGTGAGCGCCGCGAAATGGAAGAATACTTTGCGCGCCTCGCCGCCGAAAAGGCTGCGGCAGAGAAGGCGGACGCTGAGAACGCGGGTGCTGAGAAGTCCGAGAAGGCTGCCCCTTGGGCGGCATCCACGGGCGCTACTGAGGGGGCCGAAAGCGACACCAAGAGCACCCCTGAGGTGGTAGCTAGCGCCGAGGCGAGCGCCGCCTCCACCGGTACTTCTGAGAGTGCCGCAGCAAAGAATACCGAGCGCGAAGAAACCACCGATAAGGAGAATGCAGCAGACGTGGAAACCCCCAAGGACTTCTCCGAAATGACCCCCAAGGAACGCCGCAAGGCAAAGCGCGCCGAACAGGCAGAGCTGACCTACTCCCAGGCGCAGGAAGAAGGCCGCCTCGGCGAATGGCTCTGGGTGCAGGCACGTGAGGGCGGTACCGTCATCCTCTACGCGCTGGTCATCGCGTTCCTGGTCAAGACCTTCCTGCTGCGTGGCTTCTACATTCCCTCCGGCTCCATGGAGCAGACCCTGCAGGTCAACGACCGCGTGTTCATTAATGTGGCGGGCTCCTACTTTAGCGAGCCCAAGCGCGGCGACGTGATCGTTTTCAAGGACTCTCAGGGGTGGATTCCCTCCACCCAGAAGACCAGCAGCCCGCTCAAGGACGCCCTGTCCTTCGTGGGTATTCTGCCGGATACCTCCTCGAACTTCCTGGTCAAGCGCGTTATCGGCACCCCCGGTGACGTGGTCGAAAGCGACGGCAACGGCAAAATCAAGGTCAACGGCGTAGAAATCACCGAACCGTACCTGTACCCCGGCAACCCGCCCTCGGAGGTGCCCTTCAAGGTGACCGTGCCCGCCGGCAAGTACTTCGTGATGGGTGACCACCGCAGCAACTCCGCCGACTCCCGCTACCACATTAGCGACGGCACCGCGTTCATCTCCAAGGACGACGTGCAGGGTAACGTGTTCGTGGTGGCGTGGCCGCTGAACCACTTCGGTCTGCTGCAGGATCAGAGCTCGGTGTTCTCCTCGATTCCCGCACCGACCTCCACCCCGAGCGAGTAAGCGAGCTTGGGAATGATGGTGAGCGCCCAGAAGAGCGCAACGAAACCCGTACAAACTAAGCCCGCGAAGGCAACCCCGCCCGCCGCCGACCTCGAGTACGAGCAGCAGCTCTTCGCCTCCGGCGCCCGCACGGTTGCCGGAATCGACGAGGTGGGCCGCGGCTCCATGGCGGGCCCGGTCACCGTGGGCGTCGCAATCCTCACCCCGGACGCCACCCTCGAAGTGGGCGGGCTGATCGACTCCAAGGCGCTCTCACCGGCACGCCGCGAATCCATGGTTCCCGAAATCCGCCAGTGGTGCGCCGTGGCGGTCGGGCACGTGGAACCGGCAGATATTGACCGGCTCGGCATGACCCTCTCGCTGAGGCTTGCCGCCCAGCGTGCGCTCGCCGAGCTAGCGCGCCGCGGATACCGTGCCGACGCCGCCCTGCTGGACGGTAAGCACGACTGGTTCACCCCTCCGCAGGAGGACCTGTTCAGCGCGCTGGCACCGGACCCGGCGCAGGCACACTACAACGCGCTACTCGCCCAGGCGTGGGAGGGTGCGGGTGAACCCGCGCAGATGCCGGTGACCATGGTCATTAAGGGCGACTACAAGTGCGCCTCCATTGCCGCCGCATCGGTGGTTGCGAAGGTGGAACGTGACGAGCTGATGGTCCAGCTGGATGCCCGCTACCCGGGGTACGGCTGGGCAAAGAACAAGGGCTACGGATCCGCCGCTCACCGCGAGGCGATTAGCGTGCAGGGCCCCAGCCCGCAGCATCGACTGTCATGGTCGCTTCCTGCGACTGCCGAGCAGATTGAGGCCGCCGCGGCACAGCGTTACTAGGGGGCGGCTAGAGTGCGTGGCATGCCTGAAACCGCGCCTCCGAAGGCTGCGAAAGCCTAACGTACTATCGCTGAATCAGTACTAACCAGGAAAGGAAGAGTAGTGAGCGCAGAAGACCTCGAAAACTACGAGACCGACGCCCAAATGGCACTCTACCGCGAATACAAAGACGTCATGTCGCTCTTTAGCTACGCGGTAGAAACCGACCGACGCTTCTACCTGGCAAACCAGGTGGACGTCACCCCGCACGTGCAGGACGGCACCCTCTACTTTGAGGTGAGCATGAGCGACGTGTGGGTGTGGGATGTATTCCGCTCCAACCGCTTTGTGAAGAAGGTGCACGCCTACTCGGTGCGTGATGTGAACGTGGAGGAGCGCCTGCCCAACCAGGAGTTCACCGTGCCGGAAATGCCGGACTTCAACGCCTAGCTCACGAACGCCTAGCTCACGCCCGGTTCACCGCCTTGCCGGTGGTAAGCGCGGCTGACGAGCTGCCGGGCGGCAGCGCTTAGGTGATGAAGCCGCGTGATGCAACTGTGCGATGAAACCGTGTGATGAAACTGCGTGATAAACCCGCGCGAATATGACGCAGCGAATCGGCACCCGAGCGGCATTTTTGAAAAATATGCCCCAAAATTTCAAATAAATGGCTGTGGATAACCTCTAATTCCTTCTGGGAGCCGAGGTTATCCACAGTTTTTCGTTAACCGCGTTCGGGCACGCGCGCGGCGGGCACAGTAGAAGCACTACCGCTATCTACCGGGGGAGAGACCCATGACAACAGCCCGAATAACAGCCCGCGCCGCAACCCGAAGCGCACCCAACAGACCCCAGCTCCGCAGAACCCCACCCCGCGCCCACAGCGTCGGCAGGTGGGGCGAGGAACTGACCGCCCGCATCCTGGAGACGAACGGCTACCGGATTCTTGAGAAGAATTGGCGACCGCCCGCCGGACTGGAACACGAACAGATTCGCGGCGAGCTCGACCTGATCGCCATTGACCCCGAGGACGAACTGGTTTTCGTTGAGGTCAAGACCCGCAGTAGTGAAGACTTTGGGCACCCGTTCGCGTCCATTGACCGCGATAAGGCGCGCCGCACGCGCTCGCTGGCGATTCTGTGGTGCAGGCTGCGCGAGAACCTGGATTTTCCGCGCTTTCGCATCGACGCCATTGCGGTGACCGGAACCTGCGAAACCTTCACCTTCGAGCATCTGAAGGCGGTGGCGTAATGGGATTCGCACGCACCTATTCCGTGGCACTCGTGGGCTTGCGCGGGCACATCGTTGATGTTGAGGCTGATATTTCGCAGGGTCTACCCGGCTTCGTGCTGCTGGGCCTGCCGGACACCGCCCTCAACGAGTCGAAAGAGCGTGTGCGCTCCGCAGCAAAAAACACCGGCATCACCCTCACTCAGCACCGGCTCACCGTGAACCTGACCCCGGCAACCCTGCCCAAACGCGGCTCGGCGTTCGATTTAGCCATTGTGGTTGCGGCTCTGCAGGCGGAGAAGAAACTGCACCCCAGCGGCGATAGCGTCTTCCTGGGTGAGTTGGGGCTGGACGGAACGCTACGCCCCGTGCCGGGCATCCTGCCTGCGGTCAAAGCAGCCGTGGATGCCGGACATCACCGCGTGATTGTGCCCGCCGAAAACGCTGAGGAAGCGGCGCTCATTCCCGGCGCGCAGGTGAGCGGTTTCCGCTGCCTGGCTGAGGTTTTTGCCGCTCTCGGCGCTGAGAGCCAGAAGCTGACCTACCCGCCCGCCCCGCAGACGGAGGCGAGCGCACCGGTGGCGAAACCGGCTGAAATTCCCTCGGATATGAGCGATGTTGCCGGTCAGTCGCAGGGGCGTTTCGCCCTGGAAATTGCCGCTGCGGGTGGTCACCACATGCTGCTGACCGGCCCGCCCGGTTCGGGTAAAACCATGCTGGCGGAGCGCCTGCCGAGCATCCTGCCGACCCTCGACAACGATGCCGCGATGGAGGTGACCGCGATTCGTTCCCTCTGCTCGGCGGGGGAGCACCTGAGCGAGCTGGTGCGTCAGCCGCCGTTCGAGGCGCCGCATCATAGTGCCTCCGCTCCGGCGATTCTGGGCGGTGGCAGCGGCATTCCCCGCCCGGGCTGCGTGTCTAAAGCGCACCGCGGCGTGCTCTTTCTCGACGAGGCGCCGGAGTTCAAACGCACGGTGCTCGATTCGCTCCGTCAGCCCCTGGAGTCGGGGACCGTGACCCTGGATCGTTCGAGCGCGTCGGCGACGTACCCGGCGCGTTTTCAGCTGATTCTGGCGGCGAACCCGTGCCCCTGCGGCATGAACGTGGGCACCGGTACGGAGTGCACGTGTGCCCCGCGTGAGCGTCGCGCCTATTTTGGGCGGCTGTCTGGCCCGCTGGTGGACCGCATTGACGTGAATGTGACGGTTCCGAAGGTGTCGTCCACGGAGCTTGCGGGCGGTCAGGTGAATGAGAGTTCGGCGCAGATTCGCGAGCGCGTCATGGCGGCACGGCAGGCTCAGAGGGAGCGCCTGGAGCCGTACGGGTTGAAGACGAATGCGGAGATGAACGGCAAGATTCTGCGCGGCCCGCTACGTCTGGATGCGAAGCTCACCGGCGAGCTGAACACCGCCGTGGATCGCGGAACGCTGACGGCTCGCGGCTACGACCGGGTGTTGCGTATCGCTTGGACCCTCGCCGATTTGGAGGGCGCCGCCTACCCGACCCGGGAGCACCTGGATGTGGCGCTCTTTTTGAGGCAGCAGGGGCAGTTGAAATAGCGGCAACTGAAATAGCGTGCCGACGCTTTGAGCGCCGAGGCATTAACGAAGAAGTGTTCACGAGATTGAGCCACTCACGAGAGGAGAAAATCATGAGTGAGAAGAAACTGAGAAAACGAACTGAAGAGGCCGAATTGAAAGGCAACGGGCTGAGAGAAGCAGCTCCGGAAGAGCGTGTGCCTGAAGAGCACACGCCAGAAGAGAGCGCGCCTGAAGAGAATGTTGTGGGGGATTTTGTGCAGGAGGAACTGCAGATCCGCCTACCCGGTCGCACCCTGGATGCGCACGCCCTGGTGCGTGAGAGGGTGGCGCATATTCTGTCGCTGGGGCAGGAGCCTTCGCCGAGCCCCTATAACGCGGCGCGGTTGCCGGGGTTCCTCGCCTCCTGCCTGAACCCGGTACACCTGGACGAGATGCACCGGGAGGAACAGTCGGGGGAGGAGCCACAGAGCGAGGCGCTACAGCGCGAGTGCCCCGAGGCTCCGGCGGGCACAGCCTCCAGCGGCTCTGATCCCGCACCGCTCTTCAATCCCGCCCTCAGCGCGCAGGAGCTTGAGGTGGCGTGCCGCGAGTACATCCGCTGCTGTACCGCTCAGCTGATGCGCTATGCCGAACCCGCCGATGAGTTCGTGGTTGAATCCCTCGCCACCTTGGGCGCGCCGCTGACCCTGCACTACCTGCTGACCGGGCACATCCCGGATGAACATACCTGGGAGCACGGCGAACCGGATGAGCAGCTCAGCGAATTTCTGCACTCGGTGG
>ERZ773180.1537-NODE-1537-length-11303-cov-14.469506_pt1 | contig 11303 bp, 15 predicted proteins | sample MGYA00511080_ERZ773180 | MGnify/ENA primary metagenome ERZ773180 (study PRJEB29015, sample SAMEA2738175) | human oral metagenome | biome: human oral; feature: human-associated habitat; material: saliva | place: China | collected 2178 ...
AGTATTTTGGAGTTGAAGGTGGCGGGTATGAATAGAAAAAGCTGAAACAAAAATAAAAAGCAAGGTGAATTCACCTTGCTTTTTAATTTATTATTGAATATACGTCAAACTCTTACCGATAATGAACGTTGTGGTCACATTATGTAATATCGCTAATAGACTAGGAGAAACAATATCAATCAAACCTAATCCCATTAAGAACGAATTAATACCCACTGTGTGTTTTAAATTGGCATCTAATTGGCGATTCAGTTGTTTGGTTATATTTTCCAAAACCTCTAATCCCGTCAACTGTTCATTTAAGAATAGGATATCGCTGGCTTGACGAGCAATATCTGAAGCACCCGCCATAACAATACCTACATTCGCAAGAGACAGTGCAGCAGAATCATTAATTCCGTCTCCAATCATCAAAACATGATGACCTTCCTCTTGAAGCTGCTCAATTACTTGATGCTTTTGTTCTGGCTTCACTTGTGTATAGACTCTGTCAAATGGAATCAGCGAGCAAATTGTTTCTGTACGTTTTTGTGTATCCCCTGTAAGAAGTACAATCTGTTTTCCTTTTTCTTTTAACTCTTTCAATAATGCAATCGCTTCTCCTCTTAACGGAGTATCAATAAGGAAAATGGCAATTAATTTTCCGTCATAACTTAAATAAAGTAAGTTGTATTTTTGGCTATATTCTTCAATCACTGCTTTTTGCTCATTGGAAATAATCGTCTTCTCATCTTCTAATAATTCCAAACTTCCGATGACGACTCTTTTTCCATCAATCGATGATACGATTCCTTTTGAAGCTACGTGAGTTAATTTCCCATGCATTTCCTCATGTTCAATCCCCTCATCTTCTGCCTTCTTAACAACAGCCGTCGCAATCGGGTGGTAAATATGTTCCTCCAAACAAGCTGCAATTCGTAAAACTTCCGCATCATCATATCCTTCATACGCAATAATTCGTTGAATTTTTGGGACTCCAGTTGTCAATGTCCCCGTTTTATCAAAAACAAAAGTATCAACTTGTGCATATTCATCTAAAGAATTAGATCCTTTAATGACAATCCCCTGATTAGAAGCTGCTTTAATGGCTGTTAAATAAGTTGCTGGTGAAGATAATTTTAACGCACATGAATAATCCACTAATAGGAAAGTGAGTGCTTTAGAAACTGAGCGTGTGAATAAATACGTCAACGCCATCCCGATGAAATTATATTTCACTAATCCGTCAGCTTTTTCCATTAATTGCTTTTGCTGTTTCGATTGATGAAATTCACTCGATTTAATCAGCTGAACAATTTGCTGCAAGCGTAAGTTTTGTTGCTTATTCGTCACTTCTACTAATAGTTCGCCATGCTCTACAACTGTATTAGCGTAGACCATATCCCCAATCTTCTTAGAGACAGGGAAAGACTCACCTGTTAATGAACTTTCATTTAAGTAGCCTCTTCCATTGACAACTCTTCCGTCAAAGTAAATTTCTTGACCTTCCGTAGCAACAAAAACATCTCCTACTTCAACATGATTGCTCATTTTTTTGAAGCGCTCGCCTTCTTTTTCAATCCATATTTCATAAATATTATTTGTTAAGTTCTTTTCGAGCTCTTCAATCGATTTCTTTTGGGACCAGTCATCTAAATCGTCTCCTAAATTTAATAGGAACATAATCATATCTGCAGTCTTATGATCTCCCATCGCCACAGAAGTTGATATCGCCACAAAATCGAGTAAACTCATAGAAAGTTTTTTCTCACAAATTGATTGGAAAGCAGCCTTTCCAAACTTCACCATTTTTAGAAGTATCCATCCCATACGAACAGGTATTGGAAGAAGGACTTTTGAAAGCATTCTTCTATAGAGATGCGTTGAAATAATATCATATGGTGAAGAAGCGACTAGCCACTGGACTTCTTTTTGTTTTTCAATTACGTTCTCCATTTGAATCAAAGATAAAAACCTTTGAACTTGTTGAACTTTCCCTTGAGTAAAATAAACTCCTACATGTTTTAAATCTTTATAAAAGTGCAGTTTTTCAATACCTGGGACTGTGCAAGCTAGTTCCTCTAAATACATTTGGACTGAATGCGGACATGTAAAAGGGAGCTCTAAACGTACTCTAGAGTTTGATTGATGTTTAATAACAAACTTCATTATTTTTCACTAGTTTCTACTACTAATTGTGCATTTTTTTCTTCAGCATATAAGTCTTTTGCTTCTTCTAAGACATCATCTGCATGTTGTTTTACAGTAGAAACAGTTGCGTCAATACCATCTTTTAATTTATAAGAAGTAGCGACCGCTTTAGCATATACATGCTTTGCGTCTTTGCTCGCTAATAGTTTTAATCCTAACGATCCAAATAAAACTCCTCCCGCAAATACACTTGATTTTTTAGCAAATTTTCCTAAACTAATAAGTTCTTTAATCATTATGATTACCTCCATTTTTTCTAATTAGAATTATTCAATTCTTAGTATAGTATACCGATTTAAACTCCGACTTTCAATAATGAAAAACTTAAGGTTCTGTTGGTCTCTTTCGCTTTCAAACTAAAAACTACCTTGGAGTTCCAAGGTAGCTTATTTTTTCTCTAACCAAAAGAATGCCTGTGGTAATTTTTCCTCAGCATTTCCAATAAAACATTTTCCATGCGCAAATAGAACATTGACAGGATTCCACGCTTTTATTTGTTGATAACACTTTTTGGCTGTTTCCTTATTAAAAAAGAATGTCATTCTTAAATCTCTTGGAGTATGCCCGTTTGGATATGCATTATCCCCTATTTTAAACAAGAAACGATGCAAACATGAACACTCTTCTCCAACTTCAATATTCTCAATTAAGTCCGTTAGAATTAACGTTTTACTCTTTTTGTGGAAAAATACTGACTCTTCTATAACGGCACTTCCTTCAAACGGAAGATAATCAATTTCATCTAGCCAACTAATGTCGATTGTTTTATCTAAGATTGTATAACTTTCAATGGATTGGAAGTTGTCAAAAATTTTCTCCAATCCTTTTGTCGCCCAAAGTTTCGCATCCGGATAGGCTTGACTCCACTCTTCCATATATACGTAATGCAATTTATTTGGAGCAACTATATGCTTCACATGACCTAGCTCATCGATTTCACTTCGCAACTGCGGTGTTAAATGAATAGGAGAATGAATCCATAAGTCATTATTTTCCAATCGCACCACTGTCATTCGAGTGCTAAATGGTACTTGAGTGATTTTAAAATTCATCTCAACAATTTCACCATCAACAATCCAGATACCCTCATCGATAGTCTTCAATGTATATAATGGCTCATATAATTTCACTGAACATTTCATATAAATTCACCAATTTTTATAGACTAATACACTTCATAATTTGTAATCAGCGGGGAGTTTTTCTTTAGAAGTTTTTGGAGACGTTTATGGTATTGCGCAGGGAAGACCATATTTTTGGCACGCAATTCTCTTTCACGCAACACTTTTGCCACATGATCCGCGAAGCTGAGGCAGTTTCTCGACCAACCATTATAAGTCATGAATTTCGAACGATTGAATTTATAGAACACGGTATCCATCTGTTGCGCCATGAAATACACATACATCTCTTCAAAACGGTCAAACGTTGGATTATAGTAAATCGCCTCTCCCGTTGGACGCCACTGTGTTGTCGGTTCTAGAATCTTATTCAAGTATGAATGAATGGCATTCATCTGCTCATCCGTCACAGCAATCGTATAAATATGTAACGCTTTTTGGTAGTGGTTTTTACAAAATAGCATATACTCTTCACGCGGTGCTTTAATCAATACGCCTTCAGCAATCCAACCGCCTAGTTTTAAATTGGTCTCATCATAATTTCCATACGAATAAACAAACCCATCAATACATAAATCCACGTGCCCAAGAGGTCCATTCCCACGCTCAGCCACATGCACAAAAATCTCAAAGCGACTCTTGGCACTCGGCGGGTACGCAATTGGATAAGGGACAAACGGGTCCGGCATATTTACTTTCGGGAATGAGTGTAGTACTTTTCGTACAACCTTCTCCATTAATTTCTTCTCTGCCATCACAAACTCCTCAAACTTTCAATAGGCTTATTGTAGCACAAATTTACATTGCATTCAGTTACTTTTTAATAAAAGTCCTTTCTTTATTAATTTTCGTATTTTATATTGAACAGGCATTTTTAATTTCAGCAGTACAGGTAAAATATGATGAGCGAAAAAGTAGTAGGAATATTAAATGATAAAATTATAAACCTTTTAAACCTCGATCCTGATTTGGAAGGAAAAGAAATTTTTCTTTCTTCTAAACGGAAAAAGCATATGAAAAAACATAAAAGAGAATTTTTGGATTTTGAAAAGAGTTTCAATGAGATAAATCTGGTTATCAATGAGCCTAACTACGTGGGGTTATACCCAGATGGTCAATCAATTCAGTTCATTAAAGTGACAAACGAGAATATCCTATTAGCTGTTAAATTAGACAAATCTCTAGATGTAAGAACAATGTACGTTATTAAAGATAACAAACTGCTAAACTATTTGAATAGTGGACGAATTAAAAAGTTTTAAGTATAATATATTTACAAAGAACATTGAGGATAGAACAGGCAGCTATCGCACCCTTGTGGTCTGAAAGAGATGTGGAAAGGTCACTCCACCAATGTTCACTTTGATAAAGCGGTCTTCGGACTGCTTTTTTATTTTATACAACAAAAAACCTCCCGTCAGAAACGGGAGGAAAAAAGGATAGAGTTTTATTTACTTGGGAGTAAATAATTCTTATTTGGGAATACATTTACTATAACCAAGTTTTATGAAGAAATTGTGATGTTTAATCCCAATTTTCTAGAAATTTAATACCCCAAAGATGCATGCATACCGGCAACGTAACCCGTTACAAAGGCTGCGGTGATATTGTACCCACCTGTGTACCCGTGGATGTCTAACAACTCTCCGCAGAAATACAGTCCTTGGGTTAATTTTGACTCTAAGGTTTTCGGGTTCACTTCTTTCAAATGAACACCTCCACCTGTCACAAATCCCTTCTCAATCGGCAATGATCCATTGACCGTAAAGCGGAAATTCGTCAAGGCTTCTTTAATCTGTGCCCAGTTGGCTTCACTTAAACGATTCACGGCTGTTTGGTCACTAATCCCCACTCTTGCTAGTAAAAATTCTACATAACGTTCAGGAAGTAACCCTTTTAAATGATTTTTAATAGATTTCAGAGGCGCATCCTCCACAAACGAACGAAATTGCGCATCGAGTTCGGCCTCGCTCATGTCAGGCAATGCATTAAGACTCATCACGACTTCCTTCTTGCCTTCTTTCTCCTGCACTTGATGCACGAAGCTGGAACAACGTAAGACGGCTGGACCGCTCACTCCAAAATGCGTGAAAATCATATCCATCTGATGCGTCACAACCGGCTTTCCTTTGCCATTTAAGACACTAAGCGCCACATTGCGAAGCGACAACGCACGAAGCTCACCCTTTTGGATAAACTCTTCGCCACTCGTTAGCGGAACTTCTGTCGCAAAGAGCGGTGTAATCGTATGACCAGCTACTTTCGCAATGCCATATCCGTCCCCTGTCGAACCCGTCTTTGGATAAGATTTCCCACCTGTTGCTAGAATAACTGCATCGGCTTCCAGTTGCTCGCCATTATCAAGCTCCACCACTCGCACGGCTCCATCACTGACACGAATCGTCTTCACTTTCACATTCGTACGAACGATAACGCCTAGCTTCTTAATCTCCTGAATAAACGTCTCCAGAATCGTCTTAGCCGAATCGGTCACAGGAAACATTCTCCCGTGATCTTCTTCCTTCAAGCGCACACCGCGACTCTCGAAGAACTGAATAATATCCTGATTATCAAATTGCGAAAAGGCACTATATAAGAAGCGGCCATTTCCAGGAATGTGCTTCACGATTTCTTCTGGGGTACGACGGTTCGTCACATTACAACGCGTTCCCCCTGTATGTAATAACTTCTTTCCAAGTGTTGGATTCTTCTCAAGCAATACGACTTCAGCGCCATGCATCGCCGCACTGACCGATGCCATCAAACCGCTCGTTCCTCCACCAATAACAATAACTTTCATACTTGCCTCCAATTTTCTTTGTCCCAATCATTATAAAGCATGCAAAATAAAAAAGCCTAGAGAAACTCTCTAAGCTCAAAGTTCACTATGATTCTTTAAAGTTTTTCGCACATTGAAAGTAAGAACCACCTGAAAGAATCGACATACTTCCACCTATCATGAGCGGGCCAAAATACATTTCTAACCCTCTACTGAAACTACTGATGATTTTTATAACGACTGCATTGATCGCCTCTAAACCTGGAACTGTTGCTAGAAGTGTGAGTACTACCGGAATAAGCAGCACTGCCCCTGCTAAAACAAATAAGTTTGAGACCTTATTAGAAACTCGTTCGTCATCTTTATAATAGAGCGCACTTTTTATAGCGACAATGAACACGAGAGGATTCAATATCCACAACCCATATTGAACGGTATTCTGTATCGAATCACTTTTTGCAATTGCCGCAAAAGTTAACAGAAATGGTGATAGGACTGAAAAACCACCACCAATAAACCCTACCAAAGCACTAATCATTGCCCATTTTTTATCTTTCATCAACTATAATCTCCTTTTCATCAATCTTACCGAATGTTCTATACCCTACATTCCATCAAGATTCTTTAAAGTTTTTCAAGCAGACCGCATACCCAATACCGCAGACAATCGATAGAACTCCAACGATCCATATTGCTGGGAAAATAATAGTGAAGATATCTCCTCTGGAAAAAATAGAATTTACCAACCACAGGATTCCCTCACCAAGAAAAGGAATTCTAAGTAGGAAGGCGATAAAGATTGGGATACAGCCGATAGCCCCTGCTACAACAAACGTATTGGCTACGAATGTAGAAACTCTGTCATCGCCTTTATAGTAAAGCTTACTCTTCAAAGCCACACAGAAAATCGCCAAATACGTACACAGCATTAGAATTAACATGAAACCCATCGCCGAGCCATTTGCTCCGATTCCTGCTGCGAGGAGTCCTACGGGGGACACCATTATAAACGCCCCTCCAATAATGCCCACAAAAGCACACCAGAGTGCCCATTTTTTACTTTGCATATTCTTGTCTCCTTTCAGTCTTTAGCTCTCATTTTTTAAAAGCCACCAAATGAGCTTCGTTCAGCACTATTCTTTAAAATTTTGAATGCAGTTAGCGTATCCAATGCCTCCAATAATCGATAGTATTCCAAAACTCCGTATCCATAGGAATATATTCGCAAAAGGCTCATTTCCAGACTGAATAAATTCGTCATACCCAGGTAAAATGTCGCTTAGAAAAGGAATGTACCCTAGCCATCGGATGAAGATTGGGACAAATGCTAAAATACCGACCAGTAAAAATAAATCAGCTACCCATTTATGGACTCGAGGGTCTCCTTTATAGTAATTTTTACTTTCAAAAGCAGTAATTAAAATCCCTATAACCGTATATGACACTAGACAGGCTGTCCCCAAAAACAATGGAATACTCAACCCCATCAATGAAATGTATAACACGGTTGGGGCTACCACTAAAAACAACCCACCAAAAATTCCAAGCTTAATGCACTTTAACACCAACTTTTTGTCTTCCACATTCGAAACCCCTCTCTATTTGTAATTTTCGAATTCCTTTCAATAAAACCGGCCAATTGAGCTTCGTTCTGCACTATTCTTTAAAATTCTTCAAGCAAGAAGCGTAACCGAGGCCACTAATAATCGACAGAACCCCAACGACTACGATAGGAGGAAAGAGAATCAGAAAAATATCCACTTCTTCCTCAATCACATCAAAGAATTGAAGCAAGGCTTGATCTAAGAACAGAACTTTACTAAGGATCACGATAATGATTGGGACACAACCTAAAATTCCTGCCAGTAAAAACAAGTTCGAGGCCCACTTCTTTACTCGTGAATCTCCCTTATAATAAATAGAACTTTTAAGAGCGACTACAAAGATGGTCACATAAGTAGCCACTATTAGTAAGGCTGCAATCGTAAATAGGAACCCATCTGCTCCAAGCCCTGCAGCGAATAGTACAACCGTAGCCACTAGCAAAAGTGCCCCTCCCTTAATACCGACCTGAGCACTTCGTAATGCCCATGTTAATTCTTCCATCTCACACCTCTCCTTTAGTTCGAATCTTTAAATTTCCTTAGGCACATTGCATAATAAATACCCCCAACAGCGGATAAAATCGAAGACAGAAACATTAGAATGAGCGCACGTTCAAACCCATCACTTCCGTCGAAAACTGCGAGCAGAACCCAATCAAAGAGTTCGCTGATTAGAGGAACATTTGCCAACCCAATCAGTAAGCTTATAACAAAGCCTACCCCGCTTGAGGCTACAAACAACTTGGCCATCACTGAATTCACACGTTCGTCCTTTTTATAATAATGCGCACTTTTCAATGCTACGAAAAAGATAATAGCAAAGGTCACAACTGCTAAAGCAAGGGATATCAGTGCCCCTGAACGACTGGCGCCAAGCCCAGCTGCAAATAACGTAAATAGGAACAGGAGCGATAAAGGCCCGCCTACAATTCCCACAAACGCACTGATTTTGGCCCATCTTTGTTGAGTCATATTTTCATCTCCTTTAGCGGTCAAAATTCGTTAACGCCCTCAAATAATTAACACCGCTAACGATAAACAACACCCCTGCTAACCAGGGTAACAATAAATAACTGAGCGCATAAAGATCACTCACCCACTCCGAGCTAAAAATGAGTGTCTCTAATCCTTTCCACTCCATGATGATTCGCGAGAAATAAAATAGTACGATGAGTCCTCCCGAAGCTAAAAAGAGTTTTGGCACCCATCTTTTAACCCGAGTATCTCCTCTATAATAACGTAATGCTTTTATCCCTAAAGCGATGACCAATAGATTGATGATTCCTAAAACAATCACAGCTTCATAAGGTTGAGGTTGCCTTGGACGTCTAAGGATGACGATGAGTACAGGTGCTAAAATCGCCATGACACCCCAAACAATACCGACAACGCCACAAATTTTTGCTAATGTCTTATTCTTCATCGTTCTTGCTCCTTCGAATTCCAAACAACAGTTAACGGTCGAATCGATTTAACGAAATTAAATATCCGGCTCCAGAAATCAATCCCAACAGTCCAGAAACTCCACCCGTGATAATGAGAATGGACCCCATCCCACCGATTTGCATCGTCAAATCATTGAGCGTCGTTAAGCCTGGAATATAGGACAGGAGAACAGGCAGCGTCGCAATGACTCCTAAACTTGCCGCCAGTAAAAAGATTTTCGTAATCCAATACGGAACTTCCCCAGTCTTTTTATAATAGCTATGACTCATTCGAGCGACAATGAACATCACCCAAATAAATGCCACTAGATACAAAAACATCATCTGCGTCCGTTGAAGAAGTTCAAGCATGTCACTCGATACCGTCGTAAATGGAAAAATAATGCTAAAAATAACGATTGAAAAAATATTTGGAAGAACATACGTTGGAGCTACAAAGATGAGTCCACCCCATACAATTCCTAGTATTCCGCTTAGCAGAGCCCATAGTTTTGATTTTTTCGGTTGTTCTACAACTTGCACTCACAACGCCTCTTTTCTTCTTGTTTCTCTTATTTTATCACAACTACTGATGTCTCTTTTTTCGAAAATTCTTTAACGAAATGAGATAGCCAATCCCTGAAATAATCGATAAAATGGCTGACCCTGTAAACATAAAGAATATTGGAAGTTTAAGAATCCCAATCAACTGCAATTGGTAAATGGTATTCCTTAATGATGGTACTTCTAATAAAATATAAGGAAGGGTTGAGATGACTCCAAGGACACCAGCAACAACAAGCAGATTCGAAATCCAGCGAGGGACTCGACGGTCACCTCGATAATAGCGTTTTGCATAAATAGAAATGATTAGCAGTAGCCAAACAACAATCGAAATGATGGCTAATGCAGTGTATCCTCCTTGAAGGATTTCCGCAAATTCTTTTCCATCAGCTGTATATGAATAGCTTAAAATAAAAATAACTCCCCAGAAAACTTGTGGTAAAAAGTAATACGGTACTACAAACAGTATTCCCAAACTAATTCCTAATATCCCACTTAACAATGCCCATAATTTTGATTTCTTTGGTTGTTCTACAACTTGCACTCACAACGCCTCTTTTCTTCTTTTTTTATTATTTTATCACAACCGCTTGTTTCTTAGAAGAACTCCATAAAAAAGCACTTACGCCACCGGACGCAAGTGCTTAATTTCTTTATCCTTTTACAGCAATCGCTTGGATTTCTACAAGAGCATTCTTTGGTAAGGCTGCTGCTTGGAATGCCATGCGCGCTGGATATGGCGAAGCAAAATACTCTCCATATACTTCATTCATCTTCACAAAGTCGTTGATGTCTGCTAGTAGTACGGTTGTCGATACTATCGCGTCCATTCCAACCCCTGCACTTTCTAAAATCGCACGAATATTTTTCAACGATTGATGAGTTTGGCTGGCGATATCACTTCCTGCAAACTCCCCTGTTTCAGGAACGATTGGCAACTGTCCAGAGACGACAATCGTTTCTCCTGTGTAGGCTACTCCTTGTGAGTAAGGCCCGATTGCTTTTGGAGCCTGTTCTGTTTGAAGTACTTTTTTTGTCATGAAAATCCTCCTAGTCTAATGGTGGCACAGTGTCCACGAATACATATTTTTTCATACGGTCAAATGCTTCTACAACACGTGCGTACGGCAACGCGAGGTTGATACGGATACATCCTTCGCCGAAGAACATCTTGCCGTCTTGCCAAGCCACGCCGACATCCCAGCCGCGTTTTTCGAGCTGTTCCAGCGTCAGATTGTGTTTTGCTAAAAACTTCGAGCAGTCGATAAAGAGCATATACGTGCCTTCCGGTTTGGTCACTTCCACGCCGTCAAATTCACGGTGAATAAAATCGCACGCGTAATCCGCATTCTTCTCAATCACCTCACGCAACTCTTCCAGCCACTCGTATCCTTCCTCTTGATACGCCCCAATCAACGCATGCATCGAGAGCACGTTCATCGCGTTATAATGCGGCTTCATCCCTTTGGATTCCACACGATCTCGTAACGCATCATTGTAAATCACATGATAACTTCCCACGAGCCCTGCCAAGTTGAACGTCTTACTTGGCGCATACATGGCTACTGTGCGATTCTTTGCATCTTCTGAAATCGACTGCGTTGGAATATGTTTATGGCCT
>ERZ773180.1538-NODE-1538-length-11302-cov-5.887348_pt1 | contig 11302 bp, 9 predicted proteins | sample MGYA00511080_ERZ773180 | MGnify/ENA primary metagenome ERZ773180 (study PRJEB29015, sample SAMEA2738175) | human oral metagenome | biome: human oral; feature: human-associated habitat; material: saliva | place: China | collected 2178 ...
TCATAGGTATCCTTGCCTTTACCTGCGACAATCCGAGCCCCTGTACGTTTTTGGAGTTCCATCAAAAGCTCAAGGGCGCAAGGTTCAAAATAGTCATCTGGATCTAGGAAAACAATCCAATCTCCCTTTGCCTTGGCTACACCATAGTTTCTGGCATCAGACAGACCGCCATTTTCTTTATGATAGGCCGATACCCAGTCATACTCACTTGCATATTGATCGCATAGCTGCCCAGAATTATCAGTGGAACCATCGTTAACCAAGATGACTTCAAAATCTTTATAGGTTTGATTAACTAAGCTTTCCATGGCATAACCGAGGTATTCGGCCACATTATAAATAGGTACAATTATCGAAATCATATTTTCTTTCTCTTACTCAGTTAGGATGTTTAAAGCTCAAAGGAACTTTTTTCTGGAAACAGTTCTTCCATAGCTTTGATAAAGTCAGTCATGACCTGCTCTTCATCCTTCACGTTTAAACTATCATTGATACACATAATTTTATATTTTCTAGAATTTAATAGTTTCCAAAAATCAGGACCCGCATCATCAAGAGAGAATAGACTACCCAATTTATGGTCAGCAATCTCATATTTTCCGCTGGCAATCTGCCAGTATTTAAATAGCCAAACATTAGTATCAGATGGATTTCTAAAGCGACTAGCCGATGTTTTTTCCAAGATAGCAGTTTCTTTTTCCCACACCAACTCCATAGTTGACTTTAAGAGGGGATGCGCCAGATGATTTTCCCAAAAACCACAAATAAATTTAGTATTTCTATAGAGAAAAGTCTTGATAATATTTTTCCAACCTTGCTTGAGTGATAAAAATTTACCATTTTTAAGAATCTCATCTTTGCTGAAATAGCTGTTTACAATTTCCATGTCATTCACTTGGAAATGTGCTGTCCCATATGGTTGTGGAACAATCGGTGACAAAGCTGTGTTATACTTTGGTAATCCTCCTTCTGAGAAGAAATCTGTCGGTTCAACTGGAGCCGTTAGATAAACATCATCATTAAAGAATACAAAGTGCTCAGAAAGTCCAGGTATTCGGTGTATATTGCTTTCGATAGGGTTAGCAGAAAAAACTGGTAAGTAGTCATTACGGATAATCTCTGTATGATCCACCAACACCAATTTATCGCTATCTATATCTATCCAAGAGGGTTTTTGCTGATCAGTCACAAGATAAACCTTATTGACCCAAGGAGCAAATTTTTCTACCCCTCTAAACCAGTATTTAAAGGTTCCCCATTCTCGATAAGCCTTTACGGAATTCATACTCTTTTTAGATGTATTGACTGAGCCATCATACTTTGATTTTTTTTCCTGCCATAATGGATCACTTCCGTCAACCCATGTAACAACAAAATCAATCTTCTCTACCATTAAGTCTCTCCTTTTAAAAACAAGTAATCTTTTCATTAATTTTATGAACGGATATTTTTCAAACTCTAAAACCTTTATACTCGATACTTTTAGTAAATATTTTACGCTATGGAATTGAAATTTATTGAGCCATTACTTGTCACATAGCTATATAATCTGCTGATAAATCAATATCTTTTATTTAATAAAACAAGCAACTCAAATACCCCTAACACATCTCTAAATAAATCAGCTACTGTATCTGACTACACCCGAGTGTTAGAATTTCATTTATAAGCTCTCTATGGTTGAGTTGCAGTCACACAAAGAACTAAAAATAGGAAGTCCCATTAAATCTATAAATAATATTTAATGCATGGTCTAAATTTTTCTTGATAAATATGATTAATACTGATATTAGAAAAATCATTCTTATTGACCTGAATAAACTCTATTTTAGCCTAATAAAGTAAAAAACAACAGAATCACCTTATAAATAATCTTCCAATATTTGTACAATTCTAGCACTAGCAAAACCATCTCCATAAGGATTACTAGCTTTGCTCATCTGATTGTAAAGATTCTGATCAGTTAATAGAGTAGTGAATTCATTATAAATTGTTTCTTCTTTTGTCCCAACAAGTTTTAGAGTTCCTGACTCTACACCTTCTGGACGCTCTGTACTATCACGCATAACAAGAACTGGTTTCCCAAGAGAAGGTGCCTCTTCTTGAACCCCACCAGAATCTGTTAAAATCATATAAGACCGCTTCATAAAATTATGGAAATCAATAACTTCTAAAGGCTCAATTAATTTAATACGATTTTCATTACCAAATATTTTATGAGCAATTTCGCGAACCTTGGGATTTTTATGTATTGGATATAAAATTTTTACATCATTATGTTCTGCTAAAACACGTTTAACAGCCCTAAACATATTCTCCATCGGTACACCTAAATTTTCACGTCTATGCGCAGTTAAAAGAATCAATTTGCTATCACCTACCCACTCTAAAATTGGGTGAGTATAAGATTCAGTAATAGTTGTACGTAAAGCATCGATAGCAGTATTCCCAGTAACAAATATTGTTGCTTCTTTTTTACTTTCTTGCAACAGATTCCTCTTAGCTTGCTCTGTTGGAGCAAAATTAAAATCTGAAACAATAGAAACAGCCTGCCTATTGAATTCTTCTGGGAATGGACTCTGTAAATTATAAGTTCTTAGACCAGCTTCTACATGACCAATTTTCGTACTTGAATAAAAGGCTGCCAATGAAGTAGCAAATGTTGTTGTTGTATCACCATGTACTAAAACAATATCTGGCCTTTCAGTTTCTAAAATAGGTTTAATTTTATCTAAAATAGTTGTTGTGATACTATAAAGTGTTTGTCCTTCTTTCATAATATCCAAATCATAATCAGGAACTATAGAAAAAACATCCAATACTTGTTGTAACATTTCTCTATGTTGTCCAGTTACACAAACAATTGTTTCAAACTTACTGCTTTTCTTTAGTTCTTCAATCAATGGACACATCTTAATCGCTTCAGGGCGTGTCCCGAATACAATCATTACTTTTTTCATATGTTGTTTCCCTTCTTTACTTTTACCTCAACTATATTATATATTTCTTTTTACAAAAAAATATATATGTGTGAGGTATAAAATCTTAATATCTTTCTCCACATTTATTATTTCTAACTTCGGAAACCCTCGATTGCCAAGTATTTTTGTAGGAACACTATCGATTATAACTTTATCTGGAAATAAACTTTGTAAATACTGAATTAGCAACAACTACACAGCTATTGCCTATAGATGCCCCATCCAAAAAGACTGCTCCAAACCCTAGCCAATAATTATTCCCTATCTTAATTCCTTTCCAATTTACTCCTTGTTCTCGAATTAAAACATTAGCTTTTTCATAATTATGATTTTCAGCATAAAAACTGACAAGTGTTCCTAATATTATATAATTCTCTATATGTAATCCACCTGCTGCACCGAATAGAATAGAATATAATCATCAAAAGAGGAATTATCTCCTATTTAATTCCTATACCTAACGAAGATATTGAATCCGAAGCACCTATTATTGGATGATTTTCAAGTATTACACTCCTACTAGACAAAGCTTCAATTATTACAAAATCTCCGATATTAATGTTTCTCTCTAACTTTAAGCCTTTTTAAAACCGAATTACCGTCTTTTTCCGATAAATAAACTTTTTTCAGTCTCAAACTATTTAGAAATTCACGAATTAATCCCTTAAAGCAATATATACCTCTACTCAATATTTAAGAAGCTGAAACTAATCAATCAACATTCACTTGCTTACCAGTAGCATTTCTAATTATGTTCTCTGTATTCATTAGCCTAAACCATAAATTTTATTCTTTCAACAATTTTTTATAACCTAACAAGGTTTGTTGACCAGCCTTCTCCCATGTGTACTCTGTTAAAACTTTATGCTGTAAATGCTCATTTCGAGGTGCGCTAAAAGCAGCATCAATAGCACTTCTGATACTTGCTATATCATCTGGTTCACAATAGAAAGCTTCATCTCCAAAATACTCAGTTGTTGTTCCTCGACTACTAATAGCTAGATTGCACCCCATTGCTGCAGATTCTAAATTAACCAATCCAGGCGTATCCAACCAGCTGGGTAAAGTATTAACCTTACAAACTTTATAAAGTTCATAAAGCTTATCATTATTAATTTTAGAAATATAATGAATATTTGGATTTGAGTCTAAATATTTTTTTATTTCTGCGAAGTAATTTTTATGGTTATCTGACACCGCCCCCACCAAAACAAGCGTGTATTCTGAATCTTTCAAAGCTTTTACAAGATTTAATTGATTTTTTCTTGGTTCAATGCGCCCCACAGAAATAATAGCATCTTTAAATTTAGAAAATTCATTAGCATCAGAAACACTCAAATATTTTAGAGCATTCTCTTTATCTATACCATTCGGAACAATGACATAATCATCTGAACGAGTATTAAATGTTTCAAATAACTTCTGCATTTCCATCTCAGAATTCGGCAAAAATAAATCAGTATTTTCAATAACATATTTCTGCATCGCTGTATATCCAATCGTAATCAAATTTTTTGTCACCTGATTACGGGATTCCTTTGATTTTAGCATCCTAGCAAGAGCCTTAGCACGTTCAATATTATCAATTGATAATAGATGACTAATCACTTTTCTGATACCAATTTGTGCCTTCTTTTCAAAATCCTCCATTGGCCAAAAAATAGTTGATAATGCAACTTTCTTACCTTGCTTTTTTGCATTTTTCATTTGAATATATGTTTCTTGGATACGGGTAACGTTCGTTAAATGCACTATATCATAGCTCGATAAATCTGGCTCTAATTCTAAACTTATATCTACTTCTACACCAAACTTTTCAAGTTGCTCCTTTGTTTTTTCAATTTGAACAGTATCCCCACCACGCATGGTAAAAAAATTTTCTCTACTTTGAATTAAAACTTTCAAACTAACCCCCTACCTAAATACTTCCTCATAGTCTGACACAATCATTTCCCAAGTAAATTCAAGTGCAATGCGTTGAGTTGATTTCTTATCTAACTCTGAAATTATTTCCTCATTAAATTTTTCCACTTCTTCAATCACGCCTGCCAACTCATCTTTTTTCCAGTAAATGGCACTATCTTCAGCAACTTCACGATTAAAGCCAACATCTAGTAATAAATTAAGCTTGGTAGATGCCAGTGCTTCTAAAAGCGAAGGATTTGTTCCTCCAACTTCATGTCCATGGAAATAAGCAAAAGCATTCTCTCGAATATACTTGAGAAGCTCTTGGTCGTACACGGTGCCAACGAATTTGACTCGGATATCTTTGTCAAAACCAGTATCTTTCAACAACTGATCATAAAATTTATTCCTCTCAACATTCGTAATCAGAACAAAGTCTTTTTTGGAGTTGGACTTGATAAATTCACGAATCATGGCTTCATAATTATTCTCCGGAACAAATCGTCCCACAACCAAGTAATAACCATTCTCGTTAACACCCTTTTCTTGAAACCATTTTCTAACTTTAGCGTCTTCAGCTTTTAGGATAGATGGAGTAGTATCTGTACCATAAGCGATATAGGTCGTCTTTGGTTGATAGTCCTTAAAATTACTCTGGATATATTTTTCAATATTTTTACTATCACAGACCAATAAGTCTGCATGTTTGACCATGAGTTGCTCTGATAATTTCCAGTACTTACGAACAGGTAAACTCCATTTTGCACGCAACCACTCATGCCCATCCGGATTGACCATAAGGGTGCCACCGATGGCCTTTATTTTCTTTTTAATTCCTGAAATAAAGGGACCGATACGGCAAGCTAGAATGTAAAAAATTGGAGCCTCGTCCTTATTAAACTTGGCTAATTCGATAGCTTTATTGACTGCGGCAATGTCATAGGCGATTGCCCGAGCAGGCCCAATGTTTGGTACATCAATATTAAAACAAACCGCCCCATTGTACTCAAATTGATCAGCTGTAATCCCCGACTTAGCTGAATTCTCTCGCATACAAGCAACATAATATTGTATATTGTTGTCTTTTTGATATTCTGTTAATTTTTCAACAAAGGTTTCGAATCCCCCATAATTTGCAGGAATTCCTTTTGAACCAATGATATAAACTGACTGTTTCATTTTTCTCCTAGTAGAGTGGAGTTCATAGAATCACTTTGCTCCATCTCTTACCAACACAACTTTTATCGTCTTTAATAATATCTCGAAGTCTTTCCAAATTGTCCAATCATCGATATAAGCTACATCTAGTTTGACAACATCGTCAAAATTGGTAATTCCACTTCGACCACTAATTTGCCATAGCCCAGTAATGCCTGGTTTAAAACTCAATCGACGTTTTTGTTCAGGTGTATACTTTTCGTACTCATCCACTGTTGGAGGGCGAGTTCCTACTAGGCTCATATCCCCAATCAGTACATTCCAAAACTGTGGCAACTCGTCAATACTAGTTTTACGTATAAAGCGACCAATTTCTGTGACTCGAGGATCATTATCCATTTTAAACATACCACCTTGCATGGTATTTTGATCCATCAATTGCTGCTTGATTTCCTCAGCATCTACCCTCATAGATCGGAATTTATAAAAAGTGAAATAGCGACCATTTTTACCGACTCGGGTTTGAGAAAAGATTGCTGGTCCACCATCTTTTCGAATCATTGGAACAAGGACTATGCTTACCAGTCCACAAATGATTAGCCCAACAATTGCCCCTAAAATATCAATAATTCGTTTGGCAACTATGTGGCTTGGTTTATATAAGTTTGTAGAAAAAGTTACTACATTCAATCCAGCCATCTCATGGATCTGTTTATTTCTACCTAAATTCTTATCAAAGGCATTTAAATTTACAGTAACATCAATTCCCATTGTTTCAAATTGTGAAATAATGCTACCGATATCATAATCCTCACTAGGTAGGTTCACAAAGACTTCGTCTACTACCTCATGAGTTGCATAATTAATGAGATTTTTAGGTGGAACAGACTTAACTTTATCATGTTTAAAATCAGGTTTATCTAGTACACTTACAGCTACTAACTTACCCGTGACGTCACTAGCTGTTAAAAGACGCTCTATCACCTTCTCAATACGAGATGTCGCTGTTATCAAAAGAATCTTTCGGCTCCCTTTTAAATTATGATTAAATTGAACCCAATATTTTTTAATAACAAAACTAAGAATATAATTTAGAATCCCGTATAAAGAAAGGAAATAAATCATTCCCCTTCTAGAAATAACAAATTGGTCTTTCAGGAAAAAACTAGAGAAACTAATTAACAAGGCAAAAAAGATGATGTATTTTACTGTCTCTATCAATTCAACCGACTGACTTCGTTTGAAAAAATCTTTACCATAGCCACTAATGTAGAAGGCAGCAAAGTGAAGAAAATAAAGGACAAACACAGTTTTTGCAACAATCTCTGTCTCTGTAACAGAAATCAGTATATAAGCTAATACACTAACGAGTATACTCTGCAAAAACGCTAGAGTTACGTTATAGAAACCCCTTCCTTCCATATTTCCTCCCTAAACTTATTTTTTACCGTAGGCACCGTAAGCACCATATCCGCCATATGTACCGTAAGTACCATATTTTTCAAGATGGATATTGAATTTATTCAAAATAACTCCCAAGAACGGTACGCCTGTCTGTTCTAATTGTGTCTTAGCTTTTTGAACTTCTCTACGCTTTGTAACAGAAGCCTCCGTTACTAAAATAGAGGCATCGCATTTTTGAACAATAATCGCAGCATCAATAACTACTCCAATTGGAGCTGTATCTACAATGATGTAGTCAAAATACTTACGTAGTGTTTCTATCATAACTTCAAATTTTTCACTTTGAAGAAGGGCTGTTGGATTAGGAGAAATAGCTCCAGACTGGATAACAAACAAATTCTCCACATTTGTCTCACACAAACCATGTGATAAATCTTTTGTACCTGACAAGTAGTCTGTCAAACCAGTGATTTTTTCAGTTGACATGAAGACCCCAGACATAACAGAATTTCGAATATCTGCATCAATAAGGAGTGTTTTGTAGCCAGCACGCGCAAAAGCCCAGGCAATGTTGGTTGATGTCGTAGATTTTCCTTCTCCAGGTCTAACTGAGGACACTGCAATAACCTTTAACTTATCTCCACTCAATTGAATATTTGTGCGTAGAGCGTTGTAGTATTCTTCTGCTTTTTTTACAAACGCTTGGCGTTTTTCTGATAATTCTAACTTTGCCATGTTTACTCCCTTACTTTAATTTCTCTAGATTTGGAATAACTCCCAAAAGTGAGAGATGCATTACTTCTTCAATATCTTCTGGACGTTTCACTCGATCATCCAATAGTTCAACTAATAGAGCCAATAGAATCACAACACTTGCTCCTGCAGCTACACCCAAGATTGTGTTGCGACGAATGTTTGGTGAAGATGGTGATACAGCAGGACGAGCTTCTTCCAAGGTCGTTACATCTGATACTTTCGTAACAGAAATAATTTTTTCAGCAGCTACTTCTCGAAGAGCATTTGCAATACGGCTTGCTTCTTCAGGATTACTGTCACGTACAGAAATTGACACAATACGTGTATCTGCCGGAACTGTTACTTGAACTTTTCTAGCAAGAGCTTTCGCATCAAAATTTAATCCTTGCCCAGCCACTACTTTTTCTAATACATCCTGAGAAAGGATAATCTCACGGTAGTCTTTTACCAAGTAAGAACCTGCTTGCAAATCTTGGTTAGTTAATCCAGGTTTATCAGCTTGATTTCTATTAACAACGTAGATACGTGTAGTACTTGTATATTCAGGTTTAACCACAAACGAACTATAGGCAAAAGCAATAGCCCCAGTAACAATAGCTGCTAGAGCGATAAATAATTTACGCTTCCACAATACTTTTAACATTTGTACTACATCAATTTCGATTTTATCTTTGTCTTTCATTATAACTCCTATAATATTTGGTTTTCAATCACTTTTGCAGGATTGGTTGTAAAAAGCTCATGGGCTTTTTCTTGGCCATACTTTTTACTAACCAATTCGTAGGCTTCCTTCATATAAGGTCGTCGATCAACTAGGTTATGCATGTCACTTGCCACGATATGAACTAGATCTCTATCTAGAAAATAGCGAGCTCGTTTTTTCATAAACTTATAGGTATCGCCAAATAGTTTTGGCTTTAGAATACTTGAACTATTAATTTGCGTGTAACATCCCATATTGATAAGCTCTCTCACTCTTTTTTCATCATTTTCCAAGGCGTGGTAGCGTTCGATATGAGCAATCACAGGCGTTATTCCTAACATGAGAACCTTAGACAAGGCGCTGTGAATCTCACGATAAGGTGTATTCATACTAAATTCAATCAAGGCATAACGTGTATCATTGAGTTTAGGGATGATGTGATTATCTAATTTATCTAAGATGTCGCTAGTAAAATAGATTTCAGCACCGTATAAGATTGTTAGGTCAGGAGCTATCTCCTTAGACAGTTCCTGAACGATTTTAAAATTAGCAGCAATTTTATCTTCTGGCGTCTCAAACATTCCCTTTCGTCGATGAGAAGTTGAAACAATAGTCCGAACCCCTTGTGCATATGCTTCTTCAAGCAATACTCGACTATCTTCTATAGTTTTAGGTCCATCATCGACATCAAAAACTATGTGTGAATGGATGTCAATCATTTTATTTCCCTTCCATGATATCTTTAATAGCTGTCTTGCTTGCTTCCAAACTATTCTGATCCACTTCTAACATATACAAGGCACTATCTGGCATTGCATATGAAGGAAGATCCATACGACCAGTTCCCTTTAAATCTTGAGTTGTAACAGTATATTTGCCGCCATTTGCTAGTTGAGAATTGACTAGCCCAACCATAGTTTCTGGTGGCATATTGGTTTGAACCGAAGACTGTAGACCTTGGATAATGGCATCATAATTTTTCAAGGCTTCTGTAGAGGTCAATTTTTGAATAATAGCAGCAATCACTTTTTGATGATTACGACCACGATCGCCATCACCATTTGCTAATGAATAACGTTCTCTAACAAAGCCTAAAGCTTGCTCAGAGTCTAGATGCACATTTCCAACTGGGAAATGATAATTGCCATGACGTGACGTGAATTCTTGGTCGTTGTATACATCTACACCTCCCAGAAGGTCTATCAATTTCAAGAAAGAAGTAAAATTGAGACGAGCATAATAATTCAATTCAATGTCATAGAGATTTTCCAAGGTATGGATAGAAGCATCCACCCCATAAATCCCCGCATGTGTCAGTTTATCTTTTTGATTATTCCCACCATCAGCAATCGGCACATAGGCATCTCGAGGCGTTGTCGTCAATAGAATTTTCTTAGTATCCTGATTGACGGTCATAATGATATTGACATCTGAACGTGATACGGAACTTATAGGACCATAGGTATCAATCCCGCTAATATAGACATTAAAGGTTTTATTTGTTGCCACTTTAGGAGCTGCAACTGTCTTTGTTAGATCCTTAGTATAAATCTTTTTAATTTTTTTAGCATAATTTGGATCTTCTTGTTCAATCAGATTTTCAAATGCACCATTTAAGACAATTGCTTTTGTTTGACCAGCAAGCAAGCTCTTATATGCAGCTTGATAAGAACTAACCTCCTCAATAGTCAGTTCTTTATTATGACTTGCTTTGATATCATCCATTAGTTTATGAATATTCTCGCTATCAGTCGCCATCGGAGCTGCAAGGCTTGTCAATTGAGAAATGTCATCTATCTCACTATCTGCTAAAACAGCTATACTCATCGAATAACTTGAATAATTAGACGAAGCATTAAATTGATTTGCTAAACTAACAAACTGTTGGACCCCAACTAAAGCAGCTAAACTTAAAGCAATTGAAATGATAAGACTTATCATGGTGAAAATCTTAGCTTTTTTCTTAATGATTAAAATTAAAAACACCAATGCAATCAGCACAATAACAGCTGTCAGAATAATATTCAAGTTACTGACAGCCAGAATATGATAACGATATACTAAAAACAATAAAAAACAAGCAAGAACTACATAGATTGCAAAGAAACTAATGTTGAAGCTCTGCTGAACTTTACCAGATTTACTTAATTTTGAACGTTTACTCACGTTTCACCTCTAAATAACTTTTTAAATTCATTATATCATAAAGTAGCCCTCAAGGCTATTAACATATAACTTGATAACGTTTAAATTTATAATAAATATTTTATCGCCTTATCATAAATAAAAGAGCTTCTCCAAGAGAAACTCTTTTATATTTATTTGACGTGATTTTCAAGCTCTTTTTGATTCTTTTCGACTGAATTTTTGCGTTCTTGTTCCCATTTGGCTTTAG
>ERZ773180.1539-NODE-1539-length-11299-cov-16.541889_pt1 | contig 11299 bp, 11 predicted proteins | sample MGYA00511080_ERZ773180 | MGnify/ENA primary metagenome ERZ773180 (study PRJEB29015, sample SAMEA2738175) | human oral metagenome | biome: human oral; feature: human-associated habitat; material: saliva | place: China | collected 2178 ...
TCATACTTAGAAAAGCGACATCTTTTTAAGTACCTGAACCACGTTACTATACTTAGTAAAAGAAAGAACATTAGATAGAACAATATCGGAAACGGAATGTAATCGAAATATTTACTAAGCCCTTCATTATTTTTTAATAATTTTTCATCGATTTTTGGAAGCCAACTATTCTTATTCTCTTTCTTGTTTATGATTTCAGCTTTTCCAGATTCAGCTTTAGAAATACCTACTAGAATTCTATTAAGAGCATCAGTATATTTCCCTTCTTTCATGTAAGGCTTCGAATCATTTAGTAAAGAACGAGCCTTCGAGTCAGTAAGCCAAATTGCTGCTTCGTTGGATGTTTCAATACGAAACTTCCTATCCTTTATAGCAATAGCGATTAAAATTCCACTGTTAGAATCTTGTTTCCCAATTTTCCATTTGCGTGCAACCTCATTGGCTACCTCTTCGATACTGGAACCGTCCAGGGTATCTACAATGTAAATACCTACTTGGGTTTCACTTCCAGCATTCATACTCTCTAACGTTTCTGCAACACTAGTGGTTAAATAACCGTTAGGATCGTAAATACCATTTAAAGGACGATCTGGAACAGCTATATTAGCCGCAACAAGAGGCATAAAAAAGAATAAAGGGGTAATTAAGAGTAAAAGTAACTTTTTCATAGGAGATACCCCACAAGACTAATCAGTTAAATTGACTTTAGGGACAACCTTTGCATCTTTCTCTGCTTCAATTAACTCAGCTCTTTGGAAACCAAACAAACTAGCTATCACACTAGTAGGAAAACGTCTAATGGTCTTATTATATTCTGTTGCAGTATCGTTATAATCTTTACGAGCGACAAACAAACGATTTTCAGTTCCCTCAAGCTCTGAAATTAGAGAAGACACTTGTGTATCAGCTTTTAACTCAGGATAATTTTCTTGAACAACTAGCAATCGAGAAATGGCAGAAGTTAATTCGCTCTCCCCTTCATTTTTTGTTTCTGTATTTCCTGAGCCAATCTTAGAACGAGCATCCGCAATCTTTGTAAAGATGTCTTCTTCGTGCTTCATATATCCTTTTACAGAATTTACAACATTTGGAATTAAGTCAGCTCTACGTTGAAGTGCCACTTCAATCTTCGAGTTAGCTTGTTTCACAGATTCATCTTTGCTGACAAGACTGTTGTACGAACCTGTCAACACTATAATACTGATGAAGATAATTCCTATAGGAACTCCGATTATAGCAATTAGTTTTTTTGACATATTATTTCCTATTTTCTATTGTTCATCATTTATCTACTATTTATCGATAATAAAAATTTCATTCTCTTTCATAATTTTTGTATTTATTATCTCATCAACAATTTCTAACTTACCAATTGAAGTTGAAAATAACAGTTATAAACTTTCAAATTCATTTTGTATTATAGTTATGATTTTCAATAGCCTATTTAATTTGTTTTGTATTTTGTTTATTAGTAAAGACATTCATCCCCACAATTATTATTAAACAGGCCATTCTAATAGCTCTAGCTTATACAGTAGTTACCATTGACAAACATACGTTTAAAAAATACCTATAAAAAATGAATAAAATAATATTCTTATTTTAGCAATTCCGAAACTGGTTCGAAAACAATTTTTTCAATGTCAGAAAGGTAAATGGCCAATTGTTGTTGCTTGGTAAAGAATTCTGACAAGAAGCTATTCCCCTGAATCTGCTTGCCAAAGTTTTCCATCTTCGCTTGGAAGGAAGCGTCTGGCATTTGCCCTGTCTGCGCTAGTCTTTGAATTTCCTCTTGGAAAGCAACATATTCTGTAAAGATTTTACTTGCCTCAGCATCTGCTGCAATCGCATCTTTAGCTGCTTTGACAGCCTTGTATTCTGATAATTCGCGTAGACCGCGACTGAGTTCGTTTGCACTATCGTAAATATTTGACATGATTTTCTCCTTATTTATTTCTTTTAAAATTACTAATCACTCTGTGGTCTTTATTATTGTGCAATCATTATATGACCTCTTGAATATCCATTGCTTAATTCCTTATCTGGTATATACTCTATCTTCAAAGTTCCTAAATTAGAACCTGTTTTTATTTCATTTGACATAAGATTATCAAAATAGCTATCTATCTCATCATCGGATAAGGATGATTCAATCGATTTAACAATATCATGAAATACTTCTTTCATTCCTGCAACACCAGATTCACTATTTTCATTTGTCTGATTTATTGTTACATTGATTTTATCAGTATCATTTTCATGTAAAAGCTCCAAGTAGTATCCGTAGCTTGATGCGAAATATTTTATTTTTATATTTTCTTTTTTGATATTTTCTAATGGGCTATTAGAATTTTGATTATAGCTATTAATAAAATCATTAATAATCCTATCGTCTACATACTTTGAATTAGTTTTCTCTGAACTTGTTTCTTTCTTGGATGGTTCATTTTTTGTCTCAACACTTGCTTCTGAAGTAGTTTTCACATCTTTTTTAACAGCGTAAGCTCTAAGTAAGATAAAAGAAATAAAGATAATACCAAATATGAATCTAGGCTCTATTTTAGGCATATTTTTCTCCTTATTTGATGACGACTGTATAGTCGGTATTTTCTGTTATGAGATGCTCGGCTCGTTCCAAGTCTTGAGCATTTTTAAATGAAATTTGTAGGATCCCGTGAATATCTTCACGGTTTTCCTCATTGATATGAATATTGACCAAGGAAGTTCCACGTAGTAATTCCAAGATTCGTAAAATAACGTCTTCCTCATCGGGAACGTCAACATAGAGGTCGTAAGAACTGTCCACTCCACCACGCTTATGGATTTCCATGGCCTGACGTTGTTCACGCGCTTGGTTGAAAAAGTTCCAAATCTGCTCTTCATCTCCCTTGCTGATAGCCTGACCAATCTCTTCCAAACGTTCCTTAAAATCCTCAATTCTCTCCAGAATAGTCTCACGATTGGACAAGAGAATGGAAGTCCACATACCTGGCTCGCTTTCCGCAATTCGAGTCATATCTCGAAAACCACCGGCCGCAAAGCGCCTTGTCATCTCATGTTCTTGAGCATAGACTGCAGTCTGTTCCATGAGACTGGAAGCCAGAATATGAGGAAAATGGCTAATCTGAGAAGTGACTCGATCATGCTCCTTGGCATCAATCTCGATAAAACGAGCATGAAGACCTGAAAGCAGGTTCCTCATTTCCTCAAGTGTGTCCTGACTTGTCAGGTTCGAAGGTGTAAAGATATAATAGGCATTTTCAAAAAGATTGACATCTGCCGAAGCAGCCCCTGTCTTGTGACTACCAGCCATGGGATGGGCCCCGACAAAGCGAACAGGCTTGCCAGCCAAATATTGCTCCGCCACATCCACAATGGCTGACTTGGTCGAACCAGCATCTGAAATAATGACGCCTTCTTTCAAGTCCAAGTCGGCCAACTCCTTAATGAAAGCAATGGTTTGTTTGATTGGCAAGCTGAGAATAATGATATCTGCCAGAGGAGCAAAACTAGCAAAATCATCCGTTGCACGGTCAATCATGCCTTCTTTCAAAGCGATATCTCTCGAAACTTGACTGCGATTATAACCTAAAATTTCATAATCTGGATGATCGCGTTTGATACCGAGAGCCATTGAGGCACCGATCAATCCAAGACCTGCGATATAGATTGTTTTTGCCATAGGAACTCCTTAGTAGTTCTTTGTATAGTCTCGGTGTTTGGCCACTGCTTCTTTTAATTCCTCTAGATTGTCTGATGAGAATTTTTCAAGGATTTCTTGTGCCAGAACCGTTGCCACAACAGCTTCCATGACCACACCTGCTGCTGGAAGAGCGGTCGGATCACTTCTCTCCACAGTTGCCTTGTAGGGTTCATGGGTTTCGATATCCACACTCATAAGTGGTTTGTAGAGAGTAGGAATGGGCTTCATAACTCCACGAACAACAATGGGTTGCCCATTGGTCATACCACCTTCAAAGCCACCTAGATTATTGGTACGACGAGTATAGCCCTCTTCTTTAGACCAGAGAATTTCGTCCATGACTTGGCTGCCTTTGCGATAACCAGCTTCAAATCCAATACCAAATTCTACCCCTTTAAAGGCATTGATAGAAACAACTGCTTGGGCCAATCGCGCATCCAATTTTCTGTCCCATTGGACATAGGAACCAAGACCAACTGGAACACCTCCAACGACTGTCTCCACAACCCCACCGATGGTATCACCGTCACGTTTGATTTGGTCAATATAATCCTTGATTTCCTGTTCTCTTTCTTGGTTGACAATAGAAACTTCAGACTGGGCAGCTCTTTCCTTAATCTCAGCAACTGTGAGATTCTCAGGAACATCGATTTCCTTGCCACCGAAGACCACGATATGGTTGGCAATTTCCATATCCAGCTCAGCCAAGAGGCATTTGGCTACAGCTCCAACTGCCACCCGCATGGTGGTTTCACGGGCAGATGAGCGCTCCAAAGAATTTCTCAAATCCTCAAAACGGTACTTGATACCTCCAACCAAGTCGGCGTGACCTGGACGAGGATGAGTGATTTTTCGTTTGCTTTTAAGGCGGTCTTCAATGTCCTCCGCAGACATGATATCCAGCCATTTTTGGTGGTCCTTATTGATGACATCCATGGTAATAGGAGCCCCTGTCGTCTTCCCGTGACGAACCCCCGAAGTAAAGACAACCTGGTCACTCTCAATCTTCATACGACCACCACGACCGTAGCCACCCTGACGGCGTTTAAGGTCGCCATTGATAGCCTCAGCTGTCAATGGAAGTCCAGCAGGAATTCCTTCAATAATAGCTGTCAGACGGGGCCCATGTGATTCTCCTGCAGTTAAATATCTCATACACTCTCCTTATTTTACCAAGTAGTCTTTCATCTCTTCCAGAGAAACTGGGTGAATGGTCGCTGAACCAAGTTCTGGTACCAAGACTAATTTCAGGGTATTACCACGCGCTTTCTTGTCATGAGTCAAAGCCTGATAAAGCTTGTCAACATCCCAGCTCTCATAGTCAACAGGCAAGCCAAATTTCTGACACATCTCGGTGATAGATTGGGTAATACCAGTTGGCATGATACCCTTTTTCTCAGCAATCTTGGAAATCTGCACCATACCCATGGCCACAGCTTCTCCATGCATGACCTTGCCATAACCGGCCGTTGCTTCAATAGCATGACCAATAGTATGGCCAAAATTGAGGTATAGGCGTACACCATTGTCTAACTCATCCTCAACCACCATCTTGCGCTTGACCTGACAAGAATGTTCAATCAAGGTCTCTGCATGCTCCAAAATGCTCTCCACAGAACCATCCAGTTCCGTCAAAAGAGCCCACAGTTCGGGATCCTCAATCAAGCCGTACTTGATAACCTCACCCATCCCTTCAATCAACTCTCTTTTTCCGAGGGTTTCAAGAACAAGCGGATCAATCAGAACCCCATCTGGTTGGGCAAAGGTCCCCACCATATTTTTAGCAAAGGGAGTGTTGACACCAGTCTTTCCACCGATAGACGAATCCACCTGGGCTGTCAAGCTAGTCGGAATCTGAACAAAGTGAATGCCTCGCATGTAGGTTGAGGCCACAAAGCCAGCCAAGTCCCCAACGACACCACCTCCGAGAGCCACGATCCCATCGCTACGAGTCAACCCCTGCTTAACTAGAAATTCATAGACTTTCTGGACAGTGGTTAAATTCTTTCTTTCTTCCCCTTCTAAAAAGTCAAAAACAGCTACCTGAAAACCAGCATCTTCTAGGCTGAGCTTGACCTTCTCTGCATAAAGAGAAGCTACATGGTTGTCTGTTACAATGACCACTTTTTGTGGTTGCCATAGTTCTCGCAACCATTGGCCAGCCTGAGCCAGACAACCTTTTTCAATCTGAATATCATAAGGATGATGAGGAATATCGATTCTGATTTTCATAGGAGAATCTCCCTTTCTTTATTGGTATTTTTCTGTTAAAGACTGCCAAATCTCTTCTGTCGGCATCTCCTTACCTGTCCACAGTTGAAAAGCTTCTGCAGCTTGATAGAGCAACATTCCCAGACCATTGACCGCTGGATTGCCCTGACTTTTAGCCCATTTCAAAAATGGTGTTTCAAAGGGTTGGTAAATGATATCTGCTACTAAAAGAGTTTCTGATAGGACAATGTTTTCAGGAACTGGAGACGATTGACCATCCATCCCAACACTGGTCGCATTGACCAGTAAATCAGACTCGGCAATACTTGCTTGCAGTTCAGAAACATCTTCTAAAGCATACAAGCCCACCTTAAAGCCTGTCTGCTCCTGTAACTTGTTTAGGTAAGGTCTTGTTTTTTCCATTGAAGACGAACGAACAAAGACCGAAATCTGGCCGACGCCATCCAAAATAGCTTGTGCCAGAATGGACTTGGCCGCACCACCAGCACCCAGCAGGGTCATCTTCTCACCTGTAATTGTAAAAGAAGGCAAGCTCTTAAAAAATCCCTTGCCATCTGTATTATATCCAATTAAATTGCCATGCTCATTAACAACCGTATTGACCGCACCGATCAAGCGCGCTTCATCGCTCAGCTCATCCAAATAAGGAATCACCTGCTCCTTATAGGGCATGGAAAGGTTGATACCAAACATCTGGTAGCGACGAATATTGGCCACTGTTTCTGCCAAATCATCCGCTTCAATCTCCCAAGCTACATAAGCACCGTTGGTAGCTGTCGCCTCAAAGGCACTATTGTGAATAAAGGGGGAAATAGAGTGCTTAATAGGATTGGCAACAACAGCAGCTAAACGTGTATAGCCATCAAGCTTCATCCAAAATCTCCCTGATTTTTTTCATGTTAGCTAGAGAAATCTGACCTGGTGCACTTGCCTCATCTAGACTAGCAAAGGACCAGCTAGAACCAGTCACATCTGCAGTAATACGAGAGACCTTGCCCACCTTGCCCATAGAAATCGTTACATATTCCTGTTCAGGATTGAGAGTTTTGAAGCCTCGTGTATAGTTCATCAAGTCTAACACATCCTGCTCCGTATGGGCCATCACCGCAACCTTGACAAGTTTTGGATTTAAGCTCGTCAACTCTGACAAGATTTCCATCATATTTTCAGGTGTTTCTTGGAAATTGTGGTAACTCAAAATGAGATTCGGGAAGTCCAGCATTTCTTCAAAAACATCCTTGTAGCTATAGTACTCAAAATCAATATAGTCTGGTTGATAGAGTTGTGCCACTTCCTTAATTAGATGGATATATTCTTCTGGAGAAAGGTCGATTTCTCCCCCTTCAGCGCGAGTTCGCAGCGTGAAAACCAACTCACGACCTGCGAATTTTTCAAAAATGGCTGGAGCTACCTGCAAAATCGCTTCCTTAGGCAGATAGTCGGCGCGCCATTCAATGATGTCGGCATCCAGATACCTCGTGGCATCCAGAGCCTGAGCCTCCTCTAAACTTCTTGGCATTACTGAAACGATTAATTTCATTTACTAACCTTCATACTAATCACCTTGAGGTAATTACTACTTTCATCTTTTTTATTATAGGCAAAATCTGCTGGAAGACCGTATTTGTTTAAAATCTGGTAACTACTTCCTGCAAAGCCTTTATCAATTTGTTCTGTAAATTTCTGGCGGGAAACATTGGCAGCATTGGTACTAGCAATGATAATCCCTTCCGGATTTAAAATCTCAAGACTCTGGGAAATCAACTTGTGATAATCCTTGGCCACAGAGAAGGTCTGTTTTTTGTTCCGAGCAAAGCTAGGCGGATCTAGGACAATCACATCATAGGTCAAGGCTTTTCGCTTGGCATATTTGAAATACTCAAAGACATCCATGACTATAAAACGATGGTCGTCTGTGCTGATTCCATTTGCCTGAAAATGCGCTTGAGACAATTCTCGTGAACGTTTAGCTAGGTCAACCGAAGTAGTCTGGCTTGCTCCTCCCATGGCCGCAGCTACTGAAAAGGCTGCTGTGTAGGAAAACATATTGAGCAAGGATTTACCCATAGCCAATCCATCCACTAAACTACCGCGAACTTCATGCTGGTCTAGGAAAATCCCTGTCATCAAGCCATCATTCATAAAGACTTGATAGAGGACACCATTTTCCAAAACAGTAAAGAAGTCAGGTGCTTCTTGACCATAAAAATGGGCAGATTCGTAGTCCAAACCCTTAAAGCGGATCTTCTCATAGGTCCCTAAAACCTCAGGAAAAACCTGTCTAAAGGCTTCTGAGATGGTCTGACGAATCTGATAAACATAAGAGTTATACCAAGAAAAGACAGCATAGTCGCCATAAAGGTCCACTGTCAGACCACCAAAACCATCTCCCTCTTGGTTGAAGAGACGAAAGGCAGTTGTCAAATCATCTTGATAGTAGGCACTTCTCTTTTCTTTAGCTTGTCTAAACAGTGTTTCAAAGAACGCTTGATTAAAGGTCACCTTGTCTGTGCTAACAAACCAGCCCAAGCCCTTATTTTGCTGGGAAAGGTAGGCAGTCCCAAGAAAGGTGCCTTCTTGACGATAAACTTCTACCTCCTGATCCTTAAGATTGACATTCTCAAGATCGCTGGCTTCTAGTAAAACCAGACCTTTGGCAAGCTTTTTTTCAACCCGCTTACTGACTCTTATTCTATTCATAACTACCATTATATCAAATTTTTAGACAATTCTCAAAAAAGAAACAGCCCCTGCTTTTTACTTTCATTTTAAAAAATAGTATACTATACTAATAAAAAATTAGAAATATTTGTGTAAGAATCACAATAAAAAATGCTCTTCCATCGTGGAGGAGCATTTCTTTTTATCAACGAAAATCAAAGAGCAAACTAGGAAGATAGCCACAGGCTGTACTTAAGTACGGCAAGGCAAAGCTGACGTGGTTTGAAGAGATTTTGAAGAGTATTAACTGTGAGATTGTAGATAGATAGGCTGTATCAGTAATATGTGTCTGTCAAATTTAGTGGCGAAGGAAGATAGTAGAAGAAAGATGAGATGATAAATCAGCTTCATCAGATATCTGGAAAATTTGATTTTATAGAAAAGCCTTTTGTTACAAACTCAATATACTATCAATAAATAATATTATAGAAGCAACAATAATTATAATTTCACCTATCTGCATAACTCTATTTCGAACTCTAAATATATGTTCTATCAAAAATACTTGAAAAAGACACATTATAGGAATTAATGTTTTTGAAATTGAAAAATATCCAAATAAATAAACTATAAACAACAAAAATAGAACTATATTATATTTCTTATTCAAAACATTCCTCCCTATATATTTTTGATTACCAATCCTAATCATTTACAACTACATTCTAACAAACTATAAAAGCGTTTGTCGAATTGAATTTATCAATCAAGCGACCAACTATCTCATCTTTTTTCTATCTCTACCAATATGCGTGATAGGTAGTAATGATAGCCAAAAATAGCAAGAGCAAGCAAGAGGATAAGAACTCCTACTCCCAAGCTGATGGCAAGGATAGGGGAGAGAGACCGAACCAAGAATAAGCTCCCTATTACAAGGGCCATTAAGATTGCACTATAAATAAAAATCAAAACTATTGCTACTATACCATTTGAACGATTCACCAGGTCAGTAATACTACTCCAATTGGTTGACAGATTCTTCACATCCTTAAAATAATGGTGGCAAGAAAGGATGACACTGGCAAGGATCCATGCCACAAGAAGATAAATCATCGAAAGGATGGGCAAGCCTAAATATAGAGAAAGAACAAGTAAAGTCACGATAGGTAAAAAGGACTGAACAGCAAAGATAATCCAAAATTTCACTTTCACATAACGAGCAAAGTCAAAGGGTAAACTCTTCAGAAAATCAAAATTTTCCCTCTCTAAAGACAAGGCAATTGAAGGCAGGCTGGTGATATTGTTATTGACAAGAGCTATAAAGAGAGCTATAAAAAACAAGGGTAACCAGTATGGAGGATGAATGTCTGGAACTATCTGAGAATCTCGGATTTTGGAAATCAGACCAATCATCATGAGATAAGGAAGGAAAGCACTTGTAAAAAGCACTGTAACCACGCCAGTTCCCTGTCCCAAGAGAGAGAGGTTGTAGCGCAAAACCATACGGAAAAAGCCCTTTTTAGTAGTTGAAATTCTCTCCTTACTGCGACGTTCTTTTTTGACCTTCTCCTCACTATTAAGTAGGATCACGTCATAAAAACGAGGAAAAACCTTCTTTTTGGTCAGGTAAAGCAAGAAAACAGTTAAAGCTATCCAAGCAAGCAGACCCAGTATGGCTTCTGTCGAAAAAGGCTCCACTGCTATTTTATAAAAGATATGAAGAGGATAAAAGAGGGTTGGCACTTCTCTAACTGTCTCTATACTAGATCCTGAATTTGAATAGAAAAGCAGTATCATAGGGAATAATAGTCCTAGGCCAATCATGGCATTAGACAGAATAGACTGGTGCTTTCTGAAGAATGCTGTCTGAGCCAAAAAATGGACTGCCAAAACCATTCCTAGACCAACTGAGACAAATAATAAAGACAAGGACAAGAACATCAAGGGTAACCCCAACCAAAGAGAGGGAGCTAATCGAAGATAAAGAACTAGAAAATAAGCTAAGATAGGGACAAGTCCAACTAGAGACGGCAAAAGAACAGATATTCCTTTTGCAAGCATAAGTTCTGATTCCTTAAAGGCATAGGGACTATAAGATGACAAGTCCTTACTCTCATAAAAAACATTGTAAAAGGCAGTGAAAGACGTTGAAAAGGCAAGCACCAGTAAAATAGCAACCATGCTACTAAAAAAACTTGGCATTTCCTCAAAAGGAAAACGAAAGGCTAGATTCGAAAATAAGATGAGTAGCAACAGGCTAGAAACAAGATATGAACGCAATAATTTCCCTGATACATCAAGCTTTTTATCAGGATTCTTAGCCTGCTTCTTTCGTAGGTTAGCCAAATTAGCTTCTTTAGATGAATAGAGGATATTGGTATCAACTAATTTTTTAATGACCTTGAGACGCATCTGTAACCTCCTCTTTTCTACCAGCAAGGCTAAGGTAGATACTTTCCAAAGACTGATCTGGGTGGTCTTTTCTCAAGTCCTCTACGCTACCACAATAGATCAAATGCCCCTTTTTCAAAATGGCAATCCGATCACAGACCTGCTCGGCTACCTCTAGGACATGAGTTGAAAACAAGACAATCTTACCTTTTTGTGCATGTTCCTTCATCATTTGCTTCAAATCAAAGGCAGCCTGAGGATCCAAACCAGTCAAGGGTTCGTCCAAGACCCAAATATCAGGATCAGACAAGA
>ERZ773180.1549-NODE-1549-length-11255-cov-5.145089_pt1 | contig 11255 bp, 8 predicted proteins | sample MGYA00511080_ERZ773180 | MGnify/ENA primary metagenome ERZ773180 (study PRJEB29015, sample SAMEA2738175) | human oral metagenome | biome: human oral; feature: human-associated habitat; material: saliva | place: China | collected 2178 ...
TGACGAACTCCTGCCGCTTTTAATGAACGGTCAGGCATCACTAAATTATGATTTAATCTTTCTATGTTCTCCGAAGTTTTCGTTATTATGGTATGTCACCAAAATAATAATTAGATGAAAGAGAAAATAATAGAGAACATTCTTGCCGAGATGTCTAATATTTTGGATACAAGGCAACAAACAAGATTGCGAGAAGTATTGAAAACCACCTTTGAACAAGTGGTAATGATGCCAGCTGAAAGTGAAGAGCAACAACGAGAGCAAGCTAATGGAGAACTACTGCAAGCCTTTATTTCTGCTAAGAAAATAGAGGGTTGTTCAGATAAAACGTTGTGCTATTACCAATCGTCCATAGAAGCCTTGTTGAGAAGTGAACAAAAACGAATAGGTGAACTCGAAACAAACGACATTCGCTCCTATCTTGCTCGCTATCAAGAAGAACGTGGCTCAAGCAGAGTTACGATAGACAACCTGAGACGCATATTTTCCAGCTTCTTTGCGTGGATGGAGGATGAAGACTATATTGCTAAAAGCCCTGTACGCCGTATTCACAAAGTGCGTACTGAAAGCCTTGTTAAAGAAGTAATAAGCGATGAACACATGGAGGTGTTGCGTGATACCTGCCATGAAATCAGAGACTTGGCCATGATAGATTTGTTGGCGTCCACAGGTATGCGTGTAGGCGAATTGGTAAAGATGAACCGTGAAGATATAGACTTTCACGAACGGCAATGCGTTGTATTTGGCAAAGGCAACAAGGAACGGGAAGTCTATTTTAATGCACGAACAAAAATACATCTCAAACGGTATCTTGAAAGTCGAACGGACAAGAATCCTGCTCTGTTTGTATCTTTGTCCTTGCCCCACAATAGGCTGACAATAGGAGGAGTAGAAACACGTTTGCGGCAACTTGGTAAGCGATCAGGACTGAACAAGGTGCATCCGCACAAGTTTCGTCGTACCTTAGCAACTATGGCTATTGACAAAGGTATGCCCATTGAACAGGTACAACGGCTATTGGGGCATGTAAAGATTGATACCACATTGCATTACGCTATGGTAAATCAAGCAAATGTAAAAATGGCACACCGCAAGTATATAGGCTGATAATAGCCATTTTATCTTTGATTTCTTCGTCATTTTGCTTTGTGAACTGTATCTTTGCAGTAAAATAGGAGCAAAAATGAAGTTATCGGATATAGCAACATTCGTAGAAGATAAGATTAGTAGTAACAGCATTTCATTAGCAGATTATGTTACTACAGACTCTCTTTTGCCTAATAAAGAAGGAAAAACCTTTGCAACAAACCTTCCCCCCGTAGTATGTTCGCTAACACATTATCGAGAAGGTGATGTATTGGTGGCTAACATACGTCCCTATCTGAAGAAAGTATGGCTTGCGAATAAAGAAGGAGGAGCTTCGACTGATGTTCTTGTCTTCAGAGTGAAAGAAAGTAACAAGAGTTCTTTCTTATATGCCGTCTTGCTACAAGATAGATTTTTTGAATATGCGATGAAAGGTGTAAAAGGGAGCAAAATGCCACGTGGTGATAAAGAGCAGATAATGAGATATGAATTACCGACATTCTCTCCTCAAGAGCAAGAGAATATCGGTAATATCATTATTAGAATTACGAAAAAAATGCAGCTTAATCGTTCGCTAAATCATAATTTAGAGGCGATGGCAAAGCAACTCTACGACTATTGGTTTGTGCAGTTCGACTTTCCAGATGAGAATGGCAAGCCCTACAAAAGTAGTGGTAGCAAGATGGTGTGGAATGAGAAGTTCAAGCGAGATATACCCGATGGTTGGGAAGTGGCTCCTCTGAATAGAGAGCTTGAAATAAAATCTGGGTACGCTTTTAAGTCTGGATCATACTCTTCTGAGGGAATGTTCAAGATTATTACAATAAAGAATGTTCAAGATGGATATTTGAACATCAGTACTTGTGAGTGTATCGAGACCCTACCTAAGGACATAAAGAAATGGTGTATTCTTCAAAAAGGGGATAGGCTAATATCCCTAACTGGGAATTGTGGAAGGGTTTGCCGAGTAACAAGTGAGGATCTCCTACTTAATCAACGTGTTGGTGTTTTTTGCTGCGATGGACTATTCTCAGAATACTTTTATCAATTTCTTGCATCGGATGAAGGAAATCATTATTGTGTAAATCTTGCAAACGGAGCAGCACAAGCAAATCTTAGCCCAATAGACCTATGTAAAATGGAATTAGTTTATCCTTCAAGAGAGACTTTATCTCTTTTCAACAAGGCCGTTAAACCTATAATTCAACAATATATAGCTAATGAGCAAAAGATAGAAAACTTTACTAAGCTGCGCAACGATCTGTTGCCACTCCTGATGAACGGTCAAGTGTCGGTAAATTATGATTTAGCGAACGATTGATTTCGATTTTGCAGTCAATATCAAATAAGAATTTTCCTATTTTCTTTTGCTCCGCCAAAGAAGGTATCCATACGGTGCAATCTTTTATTTTATCAGGTGAGGTATGTCTAATTTTGGTTTGTTGGGCGGCTGCACTTAGTTGTCGTTTCACCATATCAGAAGATATGAGATAATAGGCAAACCTTTTATCAAGGAGTTCTTCTTTGCAGGTAATTTTGGCTATATCCTGACTTTGAATATATTTCCCGCTTTCAGGAATCCATGCGGTAGAACCAAGCAAACCTATAGCTTGTTCGGTTAGTGGAGTTATCAAATCTCCCTTTTCAAGTAGAAATTCCTCCTTGAACTCTCCTGTATAAAAAAGATTGCCCTTAGAGGTGTTCTCCTTAAAACAGTTGTTGTGGTAGTCAAAGTTACCACATGTCAGGCGAATGTATTTGCCAGATGCTGTGTAGAAATCACCGCAAAGACTCGCCCCTCTCGACACCTCTATCAATTCTCCGAGTTTATATTTCTTCATTGTCGTTTAGATTAAAAGGGAAGCCCGTCATCAGAAATCGCCATAGGCATATTATTAACTGGTGGATAATTGGATTTATAGAAATTAAGGAGAAATAAACCAACAGTGGTTGTTGCATTGACGACAAAGTAAGCATACACTGCATCTTCAATCATTAAATCTCCATCTGTTTTTCCATGAAATTCCGTCTTATCGCTACGTAAATCCTCTATTGCTTTCCCTGCATTTATTAGAGAACTAGCTAAAGTCTTTATCTCTTTTGGGAAGTTTCCATTACTTTGCAATCCGAATGCCTTGCATATATTCCCAATGAGTTTTGTCAGGGTCTCTTTTTCGCTCCATGTTACATTTATTCTTGAATCCTTTAGAATTTCCTTAATAATGCTTTCAAGGGCAGAATTTGCTAATCCGATAGCGAGGCTTGGATCTATCTCTACATTTCTAAATGCTTTTTCAAATGTTAGGCTTGCTGTTTCATAACTAGACTTTAATTCATTTTTGAAAGTTGGTATGCTTGGGATATAATCAGGAGTTTCTATCCCCAAATCAATAGCAATCTTCAGTAATGTTTCTCCATCAATGTTATGGAGTGTTTTTGCTGCATCTATTTTCTTTTTTGCCTCATCTCTATAATAAAACTGGAAGTTCTCCCAGAAATTATTCCAACCCCGTTCTTCTTGATGCCATTTGCTTAAATACGTTTCAACATTTTCATAACTTCTGAATTGCTCAAATAAACAGGTACTTATCTTTTGAACTATATCCATTTGATATTTTGGAGAGATACTTTGGTTCATAGCAATTTCTTTAATTCATCAATACTTGGTAAGGCTCTACGCAGTTTCTCAGGCATTTCTGCTGATGTCTTATAGGTTGCCACTCCCATAGGCTTGTCATATTGGCGCACCATGTATTCAGCGTAGTTCTTGTTAGCACTTCGACAAAGCACAATACCAATAGTAGGATTTTCGTGTGGTTTGCGTATCTTGTCATCGGCAATGGCAAGATAGGCATTGAGCTGTCCAAGATAGGAGGTTTTGAACTCTCCTGTTTTCAATTCGATTACAACCAAAGCATTGAGTTCTCGATTAAAGAATACGAGGTCGGGGAAATGCTCCACGCCATATATCTCCATACGATATTGATTGCCTACAAACGCAAAGTCGTACCCAAAGGTCATAATAAACTTCTTGATATTGTGGATGATTTGCTGTTCCACCACACGCTCGTCTATATCCGCTACATCACGTTCTCCTATTTCCTCAATATTGATGAAGTTTAGCAGATACTCATCCTTAAACGCCATAACCGCCTTACGTGCCAAATCTCCTTTACTGATAGTGGCTGTAAAGTTGTTAGGTATGTCGGACTGATGGTGGTAGTCGTCGTTAGCCATCGCCTTCTTCAGAGTTTCCACAGACATGTGTTCCTCGGCACAGCGATGGATATAGTACGAACGTTCATCAAACGACTTAACTTTGGCAAGAATACGTGAGTGATGGGTGAATGGAACCTTGAAAAAATCATCTATTGGAAAACCTGCCGAATTTGTGAATTGCAATTCACGAATTGGCAACTGGAAATCTTCGGTATTATCTAAATCGTGAATCGCAATTAACGATTTATCCTTTTCTTTTTCGGCTTCCACTGATGTAGCATCCAATTCTTTCCATTCTTCATAGAAGATACGCATCAGTTTAAGACTATCTGCTGAATATCCTCGCAGTCCTGGCAGTAATTGGCGCAATCGGGTACTTATAGCCTCCAATGCACCGGTCCCCCAAACTCCTTGTCGTGTGTTAGCCGAAACATATTTGCCCACACTGAAATAGGTTGCTAACTGAATGCGATTAACACCTTTGGCTGCTTCATACTGTCCTTGCAGAATAGCGTTCTTTATGGTTTCAGCCGCAATTTCGTATGCTTGTGATATATGATGTTGCTCCATAAGCTAATTTACTCGTTAAATTTCAAGCTATCAAGCTGGCGCATGATTTCTGTTTCAAGTCTGTGGCTTTCGGCAAACTGCTCGGTAAGCGTCTGACGGAAAGAAGCCATACGAGCTTTGAATTCTTCTTCGGTAATATCCACATAGTCAATCTTGATGTCAAAATACTGACCTGCGGAGAAACTATATCCTTTTTCTCTAATCTCGTCAAATGAAGGTGTAACAGAGAAATCCTCCACAGCTTCTTTGTTACGGAAAGTTTCTACAATTTTCTCTATTTCCTCGGCACGTAATCTTGTTTTCTGTATGCCATTGTCCTTGATGGTCTCTCCCAGTTTGCTTGCATCTATCAATACGGGCTTATCCACACCTGATTTGTCGATGAAGACAACACTTACATTTGTACCAGTATTGGCAAAAATATTGCTTGGCATACTCACGACACCACGCAAAATAGATTTTTCTCCATCTACCAAATGCTTGCGAATCTTGTGAGCAATACCACTCTTGGCAGTGACGAAACCTGTAGGAACGACAATAGCCGCCTTGCCATCATCTTCCAGGCTGAAAAGCAAGTGCTGGAAGAAACAGAGATAAATCTCCATGCCTGCCTTGTTTTTATTTGGAATATTAGGAATCCCTGCAAAGAAACGGCCCTTGTAGATGTCGTTCTTCAAGTCGCTGTGATAGTCGGAGAAATCCAGCTTGAAAGGAGGATTGCTGACAATATAGTTAAACTTGCGCAAAGAGCCATCCTCTTTCTTGTGAAACGGATGCTTTAATGTGTTGCCCTGTATGACATGTGTGAGCGAGTGGCTCATGCTGTTAAGTATCAGGTTCAGCATCATCATCGTAGAAGACTTGTCGCTGATGTCCTGTGTGTAAACCGTACAGTTCTGCTCGCCAATAGCATGAGCCAAGGCAATAACCAGTGTACCCGTACCTGCCGAGGGGTCATAGCAGGTAACGCTCTTCACATCTTCAGATGGGTCAACAAGCAGTTTTGCCATGATGGCGGCAATGGCATGGGGCGTGTAGTATTCTGCATAGTTGCCTCCGCCATTGGCATTGTAATCCTTGATGAGATACTCGAATATGGTGGAGAAGAAATCATATCCTGCCTCAAAAGCATTTTCAAAGGAGAAACTTGCCACATCACCTATCAGCGAACGGCAGAAAGCATTTTTCTTGATGGTTCCACCAGATACCACGTCTGAGATGGGCTTCATGATGGATATTCTTGTTTCATCCTCATTGAGAATATAGAATATCTCCTTATTCTCATTTGCAATACTTTCCAAGGTAGAATCAAACAGTTCCGCGAACTTGTCCTCATTCTGTCTTTTGGCGAGGAATGGTATCAAATGCTCTTTCTTCAGAATGATAGTATCCAACATGCTGTCGCACATTTCCTCGTATTCATCTTCGGTCATAGCATCCAAAGCCGCAAAGAAATCATCAGCCGTTGCCAAATCAGGCTTTTCTTTCTTTGCCTCGTAAATAAACTTGTCGTTGAGGAACTTATAAAGGAAAGTTTCTACGATGACTAAATACTCGTTGCCACTTCCTGCCAAGCCGTTATTGGTTGTAGTACTCTTCAATCCGTCAATAAGAGCATACGTTTGCTGTTTTATTTCTTCTATATTGCCCATGTTTTTATCTTGTTACTTGGTATTCTCTGTTGATGACCTCACTTACATATTTCCGCACTTCACGATCGGTGTTGATTTGCCCTTCTTTGAAATGGCGTGTAACGTATGTAAGTATGTTTCTCTTGAAGTAAGCGGGTACTTCAAGTATTGCCTGATTATGGAAATACACATCATCCACATCCTCCTTGATGGCAAGGAGGATAACGGTCATTTTCTCTTTTTCTTCTGTCCAAGCATAATTACGAGGCGATGTCTTATGCTCAATCTCTTCCTTGTCTTTTTCTTTCAGGCGTTTCTCTACTCGCACGAACTTTGTATCACCATTATATTTAATGGCTTCCAAAGCATCACGCTCGTTCAATCGCTTGATGCGCTTCAGAATATCATTGACATTCTGAACTTTATCGTGCATATTGAACTCTTCTTGTGATTCCATTTCCTTCCTGCGGAAAAGTCGGAGAAACTCTTCCAAAATGGAGCGGTATTCAGGGTCTTCGGTATCCATACATGCTTGCAACTGCCTACGTGCATGCTCTACCGACTGCCTGTATTGCTCCTGTATCTCCAACTCTCCCTCTCCCCGTTTCTCAAAGGAGAACTCGATGTTCTCTAAAGCCACGTTAAGAAGTTGGCGAGTATTGGATTTCTCGTCAGCATTATCAATAAAGCCCAGCAAGTCGAAACGATTTCGGGCAGCTTTTATTAAGTTATGGATGTCACTAATTTCAACGACTGCCTCTGCCTCAGAACCTTGTGCGGTAAGCATATTCTGCAAGCTGCGCATATCTTCAAGTGAACGCACAATGCTGCGGACCACTTCTCGGTCGTCCTCCATGTTGAGTTGTCGGGAGAATATCTCAGGATTCCCTAACTCATAGGGGGCAAGCACTTTTCTTGCCGCATCAACTCTTGATTTGGCTTCCTCCATAGTTACAAGAAGCCGATCGGTATGCTTGAGGTTGTCTTTCCCTACTTCATGCTCAAGCTCCTCTTGGTATTCTCGGTTGGTCTTGCTGTATTCCTCCTCTATGTTGGCAAAGTCCACCACATAGCCATACTTCATTTCTTTGTAAGGTCGATTGACACGGGTCAGCGTCTGGAGCAGGTTGTGCTCCTTAACCATACGGTGCAGGTAGAGCTTCTTTAGACGAGGTGCATCAAAACCCGTTTGAAGCATTTGAAACACGATAAGCAAATCTATCTTACCGTCTTTGAAAAGTTCTATCCACTTTGCTCTTGTTTCCTTGTCAAAGCTGTCATAGGTTATCAGTGCCGCACGATAGCAGCCTTTTCTGCAAGGGGTCTTCTTGGCCTCCATCTCTCCTGCGCTAATACTGCGATATACCGTTGCTCCATCCTCGTCCCTTTCATTGTCAAGTTCGGTTTCATCAGCATACTTTTCAAGGAAAAGCCTGTACATCATTTGCGCTTGCTCCTTGCTGTTGCATACCACCATACCACCCAAAGTGTTGTCTTCGTTTTTGACACGAAACTGCTGCAAATCATTTATCACATAGTCAAGGAGTGGCTGAACGTATGTTCTGTGTGCATACACATCGCTTTCTTTCACGCTATGTGACTTTACGCGGATGCTGTTCAAAGCCTCTTGCAACCTGATTTTATAATTGGAGCCTATATCTTCACGTATCAGGCGACGCGTATAGCCGTCCGCAATGGAGGCATTGTAGAAATAAGTGTGTATGTAATCTCCAAAAATGTCCTTCGTGTTGTATTCCTTGCTGATGATGGGTGTACCCGTCAAAGCTATTTTCACAGCATTGCTGTCGCTGGATATAAGATTTTTCAGAAAACATCCATCAGGACTGTAATTGCGGTGCGCCTCATCAATGAAGTAAATGCGCTGCACAGGGACATTATAGGCGTTCTTTGGCAAAGCCTTTGAGTCGTTGGAAAACTTTTGTATATTCACGACGGTTATCTCTGGCTTGCCCTCTCTGTTCTGTGTGGTCAGTCCACTGCTGATAATCTTTGCGAAATCATCTTTTGTTTGCACCGAATTGACTTTGAGCCCCCTATATGAAAACTCTCTTTGGGCTTGTATCATCAAGTCCAAACGGTCAACAATGAAAAAGAATTGGGGAACAATCCTTTTCGAGGAATAATAGTCCGTCAGATACTTTACGTTGTAAAAAGACAAGGCAGTCTTGCCACTTCCTTGCGTGTGCCAAATAATACCCTTTGTCTTTCCAGCTTCCAAATGGCGTTCAATGGCTTTGGTCGCAAACAGTTGCGGATAGCGCATAATATGCTTTTGGAGTCCATTTGTATAATCCACATAGGCTATGCCGTATTTCAGTAGAAAGTGGAAGCGATTGAAAGAGAACAGACTGTCGCACATACGCTTGGTTGGGGTATTGGCAAGGCAATTTGTTTTGTACTCACTGCTGTTCTTGTATTGAGGCACATTGCTATCACGCAACAGGATTTCCTCCTCTTGCAGGGTCACTTGCCGAATATGCCGTTCTATGGGGAAACTATCCTGTCCTTCCTCACGGAAACAGTTGTATTTGGTGTTTTTCTTACCGATTGTGGCATAAAAAGCACCGATAGTTGGAGTTACCTCGTTGTTGTCGTATTCCATATCGTTGCTGAATACCATAATTTGGGTAAGGTTAAGAAAACGCCTGTATTTGGGATTTACGAAGCGTTGTTTCATACGGTCGGTTTCCGCCAGTATTCCTTTGTGATTGTTTTCTTTCTTTACTTCGATAAAAGCCAAAGGTAACCCATTAACAAAAAGCGTAATGTCTGGGCGATAGTTGTCATTATCCTTATCGCCACATGTCATTTCAGTAGTTACTTGGAAAGTATTGTTCTTGTAGAAATTTGCAGGTGAGGACAAATCTATGATTCTCTCGCCTGTATTAAGCAGGATTTCATTATAGAATTGTCGTCCCAAATCGTCATTCATTAGTGAAGACTGTATCTTTGCAAGTAGCTTTCCTGCCGCTTCGTTTTCTACATTTGGATTGAGCTTATTATAGGCTTCCGTGAAATAGCCTGTCAGAATATTCGTGAGAGGGTCAAACTCCGTCTTAGGAGCAATGACATACTTTGTTTTCAGGCCTTTAAGAGAAACATACTTGAATCCCATACCCATAAGGTGCATAAGAGTTGGAAATTTTACTCTGCTGTCTTCGCAGAAAGCTGACTTTGATATTTTTTCTTCCATACCTGCTTACTTATTATCGACAATTAAGTCCTTGATATTCACGGATAGATATTCTGCTATTTTATTCAGCAAGTCCAAGGAGGGCTGTTTGCGATTGCTACAATACGCATTGATTGTGCTGAAACTTTTACCCAAATCCTTTGCCAATTGCGTTTGGGAAACTTCTTTTTCCACAAGCACGAGTTTTATTCTGTTCAGTTTCATCTTCCGAGCCTTTGATTAACAATTATCAAGTGCAAAGATAACAATTCTATTTCACTAAACCGCTCGTTTTGTGCTATATTTATGGCTGTATGCTATCTTTTTAACCGTTTGTAGTTATTGGAAAGTAAAAAATATGGAGCAAAAAGTTTTTTTCTTCAATTCTTATAGCTTTTCATAGGAAAATGATTATCTTTGCATCAGAAGATTAAGTGTTCTTTGAAGCATTGCAGAATAAAGAGAGGGAAAGAAACTCGCTCGTTTCCAACTCGTAACCCATTTACCCTTTATTCATTCTTATTTTGTTGATTATCTGAAAGATACAAATTTATTGAATCTTTTGCGGGCATAATCGGTTGCAATAAGCATCTTTGCCTTTTCCTCGCTCTCACTGAGCGGCGCACGTCCCAAAAGCGTGGCATCGCCACTCTTGGCAAACTCCATCAGCTTGCCGATAAAAACTTCCTGCTCGGGTGTCGGTGGTATGTTGTGCAGTATCTCATTTTTCTCGGGGCGGTCGATACCGATGTCCTTGGCTGTACGAAAATCGCAAATCTCCGCATAGAACGCAGCCAGCTCAGGTACCTTAATGAATGTCCTAAACCGCTCTTTCTGAATGATGTCGTTCGTGATGGAGAACTCATAGTCAGTTGATTTCTTGGCAAAGACTGCAGCCCATGCGTCAAAGCTGTTGATACCCTGCTTCTCCAAAGCCTGCGGACGAAGATACTTGAAAAGCAGATACAACTCCGTCAGACTGTTGGAAATAGTTGTGCCTGAAAGGAAGGTGGCTCCCAAGTCCTTGCCCGACCGCTCCTGTATGGTGCGTATGGCAAAGAGCATATTGAGGGCTCGCTGTGAGCCGTCGGGATTGCCCAAGCCCGACACACGGTCGTGGCGGGTGTTGAACATTAGGTTTTTGAATTGGTGCGATTCATCTACAAAGAGGTGGTCGATACCCATCATCTTGAAGTCCACGGCATCGTCTTTTCTTTCGGCGATGCTGTCCTGTATGTTCTGCAGCTTTGCTTCAAGGGTCTGCTTGCGCTTCTCCAAGCCTTTGAGCATACCACGGGAGATGTCTCTTCCTTGTTGTCGCAACACTTCGAGATTCTCTTCCACGGAGTCCAGTTCCTTTTGCATAATCGCCTCCTGTATCTCCAAGGCCTGCGGTATCATGCCGAACTGTTCATGCGTCAAGATAATACAGTCCCAGTCGTTGTTCTTGATGTCGTTGAAAATACGCTGGCGGTTCTGCTTATTAAAATCATTCTTGCCTGGATAGAGTACCTTAGCATTAGGATAAGCTTTCCTAAAGGTATCGGCAATGTCGA
>ERZ773180.1559-NODE-1559-length-11211-cov-28.919774_pt1 | contig 11211 bp, 5 predicted proteins | sample MGYA00511080_ERZ773180 | MGnify/ENA primary metagenome ERZ773180 (study PRJEB29015, sample SAMEA2738175) | human oral metagenome | biome: human oral; feature: human-associated habitat; material: saliva | place: China | collected 2178 ...
ATAAGCGTACGATGGCTTTGTCGTTCGCTATCTTCGCAGCAGCCTTTGGACTTTTTATCCTCGCAGCGAAGCAGAACTCACTGACATGGTTCCTCATTGCGAGTTTCGTCAGTGGTGCAGCCAATGCTGTTTTACAGGCATCTGTCAATCCATATGTAACGATTCTTGGTCCGATGGATTCGGCAGCGCGTCGTATCTCTTGCATGGGTATCAGTAATAAGTTGGCTTGGCCAGTGACGACACTCTTCATTACTTTGGTGATTGGTAAGGGTATTGGCGATACGCAACTCACCGATCTTTACATGCCATTCACCATCATTATCGGTATCTTTTTGCTCTTGGGTGTTATCGCATTGATGGCTCCACTGCCAGACGTGAAGGCTGCAGGTGAGGATGAGAGTGAGCGTGGCGACGAGGCAGCAGTCAGTTCATATGCTGACGGTAAGACAAGTATTCTGCAGTTCCCACACTTGTTGTTGGGCTGTTTGGCACTCTTCCTCTATGTTGGTGTAGAGACCATCTCGCTCGCTACGGCAACAGGTTATGCAAAGTCGTTAGGTTTGGAGGGTGATAACTACGGATTTATCCCTTCTGTGGGTATGATTGTGGGTTATATCTGTGGTGTAATCTTTATCCCACGTTACCTCTCTCAGGCTGCTGCAATGCGCATCTGCGCTATCATTGCCCTCGTTGGTAGTGTGGCAGTAGCCGTTGTGCCAGACCCCGTTATCTCCGTTTATTGCATCTTCTTGATGGCATTAGGCTGTTCATTGATGTGGCCAGCGTTGTGGCCTTTGGCAATGGCAGACCTTGGCAAGTTCACTAAGTCTGGTGCTTCACTGCTGACCATGGCGATTGCCGGTGGTGCTGTGATGCCTTGGCTGCGTGGTGTCGTGCAGGATTGCACCTCTTTCCAAACCTCTTATTGGGTCAGTGTCCCTTGTTTCCTCTTCATCCTTTACTACGGACTTGCAGGCTACAAGATTCGGACGAAGAAGGAGGATTTGTAAGGAGTTAAGGAGGATTTGATGAGGAGTTAAGGAGAGAAAGCTAAGGAGTTAAGGAGTTAAATGGAGTTAAAGGAGTTAAGACAACACCGCTGACTCATAGGATTGATGTGGAGTTAAGGAGAGAAAGCTAAGGAGTTAAGGAGTTAAATGGAGTTAGAGGAGTTAAGACAACACCGTCTACACTTGCTTCTTTGCCTAATATTATATTCCCCTTCTTCCTTTTCGCCATCTCCGTATTGTAAATAAAAATCAAATCTTAAAAATAAAAAGAGCATGAATTGGCTTTCAATTCATGCTCTTTTCGTTTCTAAAAGATGCCCTTTTGGACCCTTACTAACGCCCTTTTGAAGTCCAATTAACCACCTCTTCCAAATTAATTCACAATTCATAATTCACAATTATTCGAACAGAGTTCTCATCAGTACGTCATAATTATGATTACCGATATTGCTCAAAGGTTAAACTCAAATAATAAAGTTCAATGTTCAAAGGACAAAAAGGATAAGAGTTATCTCTTGCATAATTCGTATGAATGTTGTAAATTTGCAGGGAATAATTCTTTAATAAACATGTCAGACTCTATAGACATCCTTGAAGACCAATTGCTACGAGACGAACCTGGGCTTCTTGAAGTGCTCTTAGTTGATCATACCACTCAAAAGAATATCTTTTGGGCTACGGATAGTTATGTCGCTGAGGGCGAGGGCTACGGATGGCACGATAGCATTACGGTGTCGGCTATCACGGGCGAACATGGTCATGTCATTATGCCACGTGCCATGAAGACGAGGGACGAACAGCAACGACGCTCGCGACAGATGGCTGAGGTGTTCACACCAGCATGGCTCGTCAAGAAGATGAATGATGCTGTTGACGATGAATGGAACCACGTGCAGAACGGACGGAAGGACGACATGGAGGAGTGGCAACGCTATGTCTTGACCACTGTGTTGGAGATTACCTGTGGAGAAGCTCCTTTCCTTACCTCTCGCTATGACACGGTTACGGCTGAGGCAATACCCATTGACCAGCGCATAGGACTACTCGATAGGAAGCTGAAAAGGGTAAACGAGAAGGCTGCGGATGAGGAATGGACACGTTGGGCACTTCTTGCCTTAGGTCATGTCTACGGCTATGAGTGGCAAGGTGATAACCTCCTCTTGGCACGTGAAGCACTACTTGCTACCTTTGTTGAATATCATGAACAACGCTTCGGATGCCGACCAGCAAGTGAAACGATACACAGGGCGGCAGAGATCATTGCGTGGAATGTATGGCAGATGGACGGTCTGAAAGCTGTTGTGCCAGCCTCTTGTCATGATGAGAAGCGGGTCAATGCAGGTCTATTTGAAACCATCGAAACCATCACGCCTTGCCCTGGATGTGCCAAAGATGATGTTTTGGCGCATAATGGACAGCGTTGTCGGTTGCGGAGATGGCTCCCATCAGCAACAGACATACCCGACAGTTTCGAGTGTAATTACACGGACTTTATTACCAAGAAATATAAAACCTATCATAAAACAAAACACCTTATGAGATTTGACTTTGTCGTTGGGAACCCACCATATCAGGATGAGACTGTAGGAGGTAATACTTCTTTTGCTCCCCAAATCTATCATGTTTTCCTTGATGCCTCATATAAGGTTTCTGATAGAGTAGAGTTGGTGCATCCAGCAAGATTCCTATTTGATGCAGGTTCAACACCGAAAGATTGGAATCGTAAAATGCTACAGGATAAATCATTTAAAGTTCTTGAGTTCTATCCAAATGCAACAAGTGTTTTCCCTGGAATAGAATTAACTGGAGGCGTTGTTATATCATATCATGATACAACAAAAGACTTTGGACCGATTGGTATCTTTGCTGCTTACGAAGAACTAAACAGCATCCTTCGAAGGGTGAATAGTTCTTTAGGGTTTAAGTCCATGGAAGATATAGTTATTACAAGGACGATATATAGGTTGACAGACAAGCTTCATGAAGACTTTCCTGAAGCAAAGGGTCAATTAAGTAAAGGGCATGCTTATGACATGTCTTCAAATATATTTGATGTGTTACCACAAGTCTTTTATGAGGAAAAACCATGTGATGATAATGAGTATATTCGGATTTTAGGTAGGAAAGAAGGTAAGAGAGAATATATGTACATACGTCGAGATTATGTTAACACAAGTAGAATCTGTAATGTAGATAAATATAAGGTGGTTCTATCTAAGGCTGATGGTGCAGCGGGAACTATAGGTAAACCTATCCCTGCACGAGTTATTGGTAAATCACTTATAGAGTGTCCCAGTGAAGGAACGACAGAGTCCTTTATTAGTATAGGGGCTTTTGATACGGAGAAAGAAGCGCTATCTTGCCAACAATATATTAAAACAAAGTTTGTAAGAACTTTAATTAGTATTTTAAAAGTAACGCAAGAGATAAATCCATCTAAGTTCAAGTACGTCCCCCTCCAAGACTTTTCTTCCTCCTCCGACATCGACTGGTCGCAGTCTATCTCATCGATAGACTTGCAGTTATATGATAAGTATGGACTATCGGAAGAGGAGCGCAACTTTATTGAAACACATGTTAAGGAGATGGACTAATGAATACACCTAAGATACAGACCAGCCACGTTGTCTTACCTAAGATATATGCTTACACTACGCCCGGAGTTACTTACCATGATGGTTGGGTGAAGATTGGTTATACAGAAGAAGACGATGTTAACGTAAGAATCAAACAGCAATGCCACACGGCTAATATCGCTTGGATATTAGAGTGGCAGGGCAATGCTGTATATGAAGGAACGCACGAAACGTTCTTAGACAAGGCTTTTCATTCTTATTTGAATAAGTTAGGTTATGCACAAGAGCCACAGACCGAATGGTTTCAAATAGGTACGGACGAATCGAAGTATAAGTTTTATGAGTTCCGAGAGAATCGTGGTATTGTTAAAGGAAAGCCCATTCAGCAGTATCAACTACGTGAGGATAGCCAAGGAGAGGCTGTTCGCAGGACGGTAGATAGCTTTAAGAGCAGCCCTAAGACAGAGTTCCTATGGAATGCGAAGCCTCGTTTTGGAAAGACACTTGCAGTCTATGACCTGTGTATGCAGATGCAGTTTCGTAATGTACTCGTCGTTACGAATCGCCCTGCTATTGCCGACTCGTGGTTTTCGGATTACCTAAAATTTGTTGGAGAAGAGAAGTATCTCTTTGTTAGTCGTGTGCAGGCATTGCTCCAGCGCAAGCCAAAACCTTGCCTTACTCGTCAGCAATATGTAGAAGAGATAAAGCATGGTAAGGGTACAAAGAACTGTATAGAGTTTGTGAGTCTGCAGGACATGAAAGGCTCAATCTACTTTGGTGGAAGTCACGATAAGTTAGAGGAAGTGGCTAAACTGACGTGGGATTTGCTGGTTATTGATGAAGCTCATGAGGGCGTAGACACCTATAAGACCGATGTAGCCTTCGATCAAATCAAACGTCGACACACGCTCCATTTGAGTGGAACACCTTTTAAAGCATTAGCCAATGAGAAGTTTGCACAATCGGCAATCTTCAATTGGACCTATGCTGACGAATGTCGTGCAAAGGAACAATGGGACGAGGAGAAGGGACATAACCCTTATATGGAGATGCCGAGACTCAATATGTACACCTATCGAATGAGTGACATTGTTATTGAAAAGGTGCGAGAGGGTGTAGAGATAGATGGTGAGAAGGAGGCTTTCGCCTTTGACCTTAACGAGTTTTTCAGGGTAGAGCATGGACGATTTGCGCATGAGGAGTCAGTCGATAAGTGGCTTGATGCCTTGAGTCGTCAATCTCGTTATCCTTTCTCAACAGAGGCTTTGCGAAAAGAGATAAGGCATAGTTTCTGGTTGTTAGACCGTGTTGATTCGGCAAAGGCATTGGCTAAGAAGCTAAGAGACACACAACGTCATCCAGAGTTTGCAAGTATAGAGATTATTGTTGCAGCAGGTGACGGCAAGACCGATAATGATGAGGTAATAGAAGACGAAAACTCATTGGCGCGTGTAAGGAAAGCCATTGAAGAACATCCACAAGGGACGATTACGCTTTCTGTGGGTCAGCTGACGACAGGAGTAACTATCCCTGAATGGACGGCAGTATTAATACTTAGTAACATAAAAAGTCCTGCTCAGTATATGCAAACAGCCTTTCGAGCACAGACACCTCACCTCTATAAGGATGCAGATGGACAGTTCCATAGAAAGGAGAATGCATACGTCTTCGACTTCGATCCAGCCCGCACACTGAGTATCTATGAGGAGATGGCTAATGGACTATCTACTGATACGGCTTCGGGTGGTGGAGACAACGATACGAGAAAGGGAAAGATTCGAGAGTTGTTGAACTTCTTCCCTGTCATAGGTGAAGATGAAGACGGAGAAATGCAGGAGTTAGATGCCGAACAGGTGATGCTCATCCCACGTAGAATACGCTCTAAGGAGGTGGTTAGAAGTGGGTTTATGAGTAACTTCCTCTTTGCTAACATCTCAAATATATATAACTGTTCTGCAGGGGTTCTCAGTATTATCAACAAGTTTGAAGACGTAAAGGAATCAAAGAATAAGAGTATAGATTCGGACGATGTGGAGCAACTGTCTGAAGAGGTAGATGCTGATGGTAATGCACAGCCAAGTGCTGAACAGGTAGCCGAAAGGCAGAGTAGTTTGTTCGGAGATAAGATATTTGATGAAGATGAAGACGTTGATAAGCAATATAATGAAAGTCTTCTGAAATATCGTGAAGCGAAGGAAAAGAAAGGCAAGAGTGCCGAAGAGCAGTTGATAGACAATGTAAGTAATGTTCTTACAGGTACAGTGCTTACCCATGCTAAGACCAATGAAGAATCGAAGGAGGATGCTCTCTCAAAGCGTAATCAGGGTGTTGTAGCCTTGAGAATAAAGAAAGCTGTGAACGAGCAGATAGGTAAACATTGTCATCAAGCAGCGGTTGATAAGAATAAGTTAGATAATCAATGTAAGAAGGAGTGTGAGGGAAAGACCACACAACAGCAACACGACATACAGAAAAAGTATGAGACAGAAAAACAGGCTATCGATAATCAGTTAGAGAAGACTGTACAAGAGAAGAGGAAAGAATTGTTTGAGCAAAGTGTTGAAATTGTTGCTGAGACCTACGAACAACAGCGTATTGATAAGAAGAAGGGGGATGTGAATGAGCAGGTTCGTAATCATCTGCGTGGTTTCTCACGTACGATACCTTCGTTCTTGATGGGTTATGGTAATGAAGAAACAACACTACAGAACTTTGACAACTCGATTCCTGATAACGTTTTCTTGGAGGTGACGAGTGTGACGAAAGAGCAGTTCCGCTTGTTGAGAGACGGTGGAGAGTTTGTTAATGAGGAGACTGGCGAGAAAGAACATAGTGCTGGACACTTCTTTGATGAGGTTGTCTTTAATGATTCAGTTAAAGAATTTATGGCTTTGCGGAAGCGTTTAGCTAATTACTTCGAGCCAACCAACAAGGAAGATATATTCAATTACATCCCTTCGCAGCGTACAAACCAGATCTTTACACCTAAGAAGACGGTGCGAGAGATGGTAGACTTGTTGGAAAAGGAGAATCCGGGCTGCTTTGATGACCCATCAAAGACATTTGCTGACTTGTACATGAAGTCGGGGCAATACATTACAGAGATTGTGAAGCGACTGTATAATAGTGAGGGGTTGAAGCAAGCTTATCCTAACTCGGAGGAACGTATTCGCCACATCTTTAAGCATCAAGTGTATGGATTGGCTCCAACGGAGTGTATCTATCGTATCGCATTACGTTATATCCTTGGCTTCGATGAAGACATTCATATCGCAGAGGCTGACCATCATTTGCGACAAGCTGATAGTCTGCCAGCTGCTAAAGATGGCACAATGGAAGAGTTCTTGGATAAAGTGTTTTAAGCTAAATTGGTTCTTGCAGGAATAGACTCTAACCGACTTGTTTTTGAAGTTGCTGTCACTGCTGTCACACTTTAGGTGGTCGTAATGTGCTGAGAAAGAGTTGGTTCGTTCAAATGTTAAAAGTGACAGCAAAAAAAATAAACTTATAGACTACGAATTTCCCTAATGACACGAATCATTCTTGCTTACTTGTTCGTGACATTCGTGTAATTCGTATTTAACTTTATACTTTGAAGGCTACGAATTTCTCTAATGACACAAATCATTATTGCTTACTTATTCGTGACATTCGTGTAATTCGTAGTTAAGTTTAAACTTTGAGTAATAGTTTTTGAGAAATAAAAAAAGCAAGTTGATAAGTTTATTACAACTCATCAACTTGCTATCATATAACTTGTTTACTCGTCAACTCGTTTACTCGTCAACTTGCCTAACTTGTGTACCCTCGTTATCATTTAACTTGTTTACTCGTCAACTCGTTTACTCGTCAACTTGCCTAACTCGTCAACTTTCAAACTCCCTACCATCCCTTCTTGGTTTGGTAGCTTTGCTTAGTCTGATTATTTTGCTTTGTCTTTGAATCACTGCTAACGCATAGAGGACGGATGTTATACATGTTGTACTTAGGGTTGTTACCACTTCCGCTGCCGTTAACAGTACCTGGATAGAGCCAGCCATTGTTCATGTAGTAAGCTGAGAAAGCTGTTGCCTGTGCGTAGTTGCAGCGGTTAGCGTCAGAAGTCCAATAGTAAGCCTGACCACCTGGACGCTGGAGACGTGGTGCACCGTCGTTATACTCGGTGTAAGCACCAGCGAATGGGAAGAACACACCCTTATCGATATCCTCCTTAGAGAACTTCTTCATACGTGTGTTATGGGCATTGTACTTACCGACATAGATACCATTTGGGCGGTTTGTGTTACCAATGATATGCCCGTTCTTATCGAGTACCTTACCCTTCTTGCAAGCTGGAACGGTTGGGTCGAAGAGTACACCGACGATGATGTTACAGCCGTCTTGATAATAACCAACATACTCACCCGTCTTTGCCATCAGGTTATCGAAGTCAGCCTTTGTAGGCATCATGAACTTACCATTAGAAGCATAGTAAGCAAGGTCGCCATAGCATCTGTTCTGAATAACAGCTTGGAGATTACCCATATGATATGAATAATAACGTGAGTAGCTGTAGCTGTAATTGTTTGCGCCAGCGATATTGCCCCAACGGAAATGGTCGAAAGCAGAGGTGTTGAAGGCACGTGGGAGGAAGTCTGGATAGAGATTAAATGGATCAGAATTGGTATAGAAGTAATCCCAAGCGTGCTTAGCAAGTCTGTAACCAGGAACCCAACCCTCTAAATTCGTGCAAGGCTCATACTGCAAGTTGTATCTTCCCCACTTTGTTCCGTCAATGTCAATGCATGAAGTACAAGATACGACAACATCTTCGAGATAGTATTTTGCACGCTGGCAGTTGAAAGGTTCTTTGATTTCGTGGTGGTATATTTCTCCATCTTCAGTTTCAACAGTAAGCACTGGAGCAAAATGTGTGTCAGGAAAGAGTGCTACAAAGAAGGTGTCCAAGGGTGCTTCAGCTTTTACGGTCAAGTTTTCCTTAGGAGCATATGTCATTTTACCTGTGGCAAGGTCAAACTCTGCCTTGGTGTAGACATTCTGAAGTGTCAAACTCTTAATCTTCTTCAAAGGCTGTCCCTTGTAATGTATAATCACTCCAAAAACAGAGTACTGCTTATCAAAGGCTACATCTGCCAAGGCATTAACACCTTCAGACGAAATGTTCTTTACTTTATTCCAAGAGTAATCGAAGAATCTGAAGTTCTCAACGGTACCATTCTGATGCCCCTTTACAACTTCGCCCTTGTCATAAACTGTATTCTCATCCAATCCTAAATTAACAACCCCCAGACGTGTATCAGTCGCATCATATCTGTAAGGATAGAAAACTGCTAACTCATCGCCATCTTTCCAATGAACATCACCTACAAACTTAGAGAAAAATCCGCTCTCTGCAATAGACAGATAATCGTAATCCTTACGTGGGGAGGTAATGTTGTAAGCAATGAGACGATCGCCTTTATTCCATGTGATAGCCTTTGTAAGCGACACATTCGTACGTGTCATAGGTGCCTGCACCTCTCTAACAGTAAATGAACGAGTAGCTGAGCCTGCCGCAGCAGATTGCTCATCAGTAACTTCTGTAGAACAAGAAGCAAGTATTAAAGTGGTTGCACTTAGTAATAGTGTGTAAAAACTTTTAATGGTCATGATTTTAAGTTTTTAGTTATTTGTTAAATGTTAGAACGTTAATCTTCAAAATTGGTGAAGTAATCCTCTTTTGCTGCAGGAGAAGGAGTACCTACCTTTACAGAGCCCCAGCCACTTTTAGACTGTCCAGTAGAAGGGTTGTTAGGAGGACAAGGAGGACAACCTTGATTAAAACCACCATTATGTCCACCACCGGTTCCTGCTAACAAGTAACCTTCACTCTCAACTGTTGTACACGCTGTGTACGGTTTCAAATAATTTTTCATATAAATTCCTTTTTTGGTTATTTCAATTTTAATTTTTATGAATAATAGGTTCTATATATATACATTTTTTCGAGTCAAGTTCTATCTGAAGATATAACAAGATATAGCAAGTTAACTTACGAAAATCTCTCCTTATATATAAGAGGTATTATACGCAAAATCCAGATATACTAAACGCATTTTTTTAAGTGTGACATAAACTTTGACGAAGCAAAGATATACAAAAAACGTATACACAATTATATTTCTATTGATAAAAATAACTAATAAAGATTTACGAATCTGATATTCTTAAATTACGTAAAATTCAGTGTTAAATAGACTTTCAAAAGCAAAAATTCTAACTAAAAAACACAACCAAAATACAACATAAGTTAAGCGAGGAAGCAAGGCTTAACCCCTTTAAGCATAAGAAGTTGGTTTGTTAAGTGTAAAAAATATACTTTTCTGGTGCTACTTAGGGTAAAAAGCTGGTTTAAAAAGAGATATAAAAGGCTTACCTTTTCTCTCATCAAGATAGTAGTAAAGTGCTACGACTTTCCTATGTAATAAATATGCAGGTTATGAGGATGGGATTAACTTAAATTCTTTTATCTTAAAATGTCAATATCAGAATTGACTTAATCAGTAAAAGGGTGGGTGAGTAGCTACGAAACCATGTTAAAAAGCATATAACTTGCAAGCTTTTTTATACGAAAACTTAAAAACTTCTTTACATCTTAATATGCAAACTTATGCATATTTCACAACTTAAGAATCAGATTCCCCAATTAATTGAACGGAGTTCTTATCCGTATATCAGTGTTTATAAATACGACCACGTCGCACATATATACATATTACGGAGCCAAATGAGACGATATAAAACAAAAACTTGCCAACGAATCGCACTTCACTGAGTTGTCCGAAGACAGCTCAACGCTGTACGAGCGTTGGCAAGATTATATCTACTTAACCTGCTGCTTTAAGAAGGGGACTTCCTAAAGAGAGGATTTAGAAATCGGTTTACTCAAATTTCATAGTATAAGAACCATTAGAGCTATCAGGACCATCCAAAGTAATACCACTATTGCTAAAAGTTAAGCAGTATGCCCAGTTACTGTCATCAGGATGAGCACTTGACGTCCAATAGCTTCCCTTGGTTCCAATACCCGTAAGAATACCACTAGAATAATAACCTAAAGCAGGAACAAAGAAGTAACGATTAAAATAATTTTGAACAGGTGTTCCTTGCTTAGGGGTATTTGACACAGAACCTCCATTATTTCGCATATCAGTACCATTAGGGGCACGCTGACTATCAAAATAGTATGTATTGCTAATAGATGCCTTAGTCTTAAACCACATTCCACCCTTATGCAGGTGACCCATAGCTGACCAAAGTTTCTCACCATCCCAATGTGGATCACCTTTCATAACGTAGGTTGCCATCTCGTTAACGTTAGGAAGATCTTTACAAGAATTATTTATCGCATCATAACGATATCCACTACCTCCTAAGTTATTATAGAAACTACCTACAACCCTCGTGTGATTCTCATTATAGCCATTATTAAGCACAGGTTGCCAAGGCTCAGCTGAATCCCATTCATGACCATTCCAGTAATCATTCTTGGCATCCCACTTATAGTACTGTCTACCATCATAATCCGTTACATTGATATTGGCAGTCATATCATAGTAGTCGTTCTTCTCATAGTCGAACGC
>ERZ773180.1563-NODE-1563-length-11202-cov-2.726204_pt1 | contig 11202 bp, 9 predicted proteins | sample MGYA00511080_ERZ773180 | MGnify/ENA primary metagenome ERZ773180 (study PRJEB29015, sample SAMEA2738175) | human oral metagenome | biome: human oral; feature: human-associated habitat; material: saliva | place: China | collected 2178 ...
AAAGCCCCGTCTTTTAATACACGGAACTTTTCTTTGAAATCATCATCTGTATAAAGAAAACTTTCATACTCAGCAAAGTTTCGATTACCACCTTTATTTGATTTTGCGTCAAAATACGGATGATCCGTAATCAAACAATCAATAGTTCCATCTTTAATCATGGACAAGTCACGGCCATCTCCATTGACAAGAAGAACGCTATTATTATTCTTGTCAACCATTTTGAAGACACCGCGAGAAACCTTCTTGAATAAGCCTTTGTCGATACCTTCATAGATCCTTGCACGAATAGAATGTTGTTTATCCGTACTGGATACTGTTTGATAAGCATCTTTCAAAGTGAATTCTTGATTTGGTTTTAGCCCAGTCAATAGTTCCATTTGAATACTGTTCGTTGTTATTGTTTTCATATTTTACTCCTGATTTATTTTGTTTTCCATTACAGATAAGCTTGTGATTAATTTATCTACCGTAATGAAGCCCTCCTTCACTATCTTCAAACTCAAACCAATGATCTTCAATAGATGGGGATTCTTGCAATTCAAGTCCTGTCGGATTGCAAAGTTCTTCATTTCCACTAGAAGTTGTAAAAGTTTTTGCAAAAACATTTGTAACGTCAACTTCTACCAATTTAGGGTAGATACTGTTCATTTTTTGAATTTCCATTTATGTTTCCTCCTGCTACAAGGGTAGCAATTCCTTTTTTTATTAATTCATGAATAAAAAAAGAGCACCCTCCTTTTGTGCTCTACTTCATCAATTTTATTCATATTAATAGTATGCCATATTTTCATAAAAACAAAAGCAAAGAAAACCAACCCTATTCACAATTACCTTGTTCCAACGGGAAATAATAGTCGCCATAAATGCAAATGCGAGGCGATTTTTCCTCATATGGTGTGGAACACGTTTGCTTGAGAAGTTCTCCGACTATCCACTCCAAGCAGGCAAGACTATCACTTTTCCGTTGTTGCTTAGGCTCCTTTGCTGGAATGATTGCTAATTCATAAGTTGTTTGAGGATTACCATTTTCAGTCATGAAGTTTTCCTTTCTTCCAAAAAATACAATTTTCAAATTCCCGCATGCAAGTTTCTTTAGACTTTGTTGTTGATTCATTTACAATCACAAGACTGGGGAGCTTCACTCTACCACCTTTACCAATCGCATTATTCGCAACATTCTTTTCGGTCATTTTGTAATCTCCTTTTCTAAGAACTCTTCAGCTATTTCCAATCTTAGCTCACTCAAAACTCTAAAACTATCATCAATGTTTTTCGTCCAAATCATCGCGTGAATTTCAATAGAAGTCAATTGATAATTAGTAAGAATAACAGAAGAATCTCTGTTTTTTAAAATATCAGGATGTGCATCAACAACACTTTCTACTATTTCTTTTGCTCGTCGAATGTCGCTGTTAATCGACACAGGAATAACAAGTGCGTAGCAGGTTTCATCATTATGTAAGTTGTTGTTAATTACTACTGCATCATTTAACAAATAGTTAGGAACAATAGCTCGTTCGCTTGTCGCTAATTTGATTTTGGCGTGTCTAAGAGTTAATTCTTCAATTTCCCCAGATATATCTTCTTTAGGGATTCGGACACGATCACCGACCTTAAAGGTATCTGCAGAAAGCAACAAAGTTCCTGCAATGACATTTTTGATTGAGTTTTGAAGAGTGAACCCTACCACCGCAACCAAAATAGCCGAATTTGTTAGTAAAGATTTTAAAACATCTTTAAAAGCATCGTATTGAGATAGTAGCGTAATGATACCAACCGTAACAATAATAACTTTCATTGCATTGGCTAGGAATGTATTGGTCAAATTGTTATGCTTTTTAAGAACTCTATTCATTGCTTTATCTGCTAGAAAATAAAGTAATAAAAAGAAACCGATTATTAAGAAGTTCTTCAGTGTCAAGTAGTCTTTCATCACTCTTTCCCCCCTTTCTATTTTACTTATTATTTACAATGTCAGCCATTGTTCGATTATTCTTTCCTTCTGGATCTGAATAACTTTCAGAAGTATATCGAGATGAAGTATCTCCTGAGATGACGAGATTCGTTTTTAAGGAAGCTTTTTCTACTCCAGGAAGCCCTAGTTCTTTTCTAATTCTATTTTGTGTTTGGTAAATATCTTCTGACGAAGCTAGTTGGTAGCTAACCCCATCCACCATAGCACCATTACCTGCTAGTTGATAAGAGCTAATATTACTTGCTGCTGTTTTATAATCTAATAAACTGATAAGCGTGCTAGTTTCTCCAAGATTAATATTCGTTTGAATATTGGTACTAACTACAGACAAAATCATCTGATAGTTATTAATGGAATCTAAATTAATAATCTTTTGGATAATTTTTTGGATTACTTCTCTCTGCCTTTTCTGCCGTCCATAATCCCCATCAGGATCATCATACCTCATGCGTGAATAAACGAGAGCTTGTTCTCCATTGATTGTGTGAGTTCCTGGCTCCACTACTGCTTGAAATTCTGGTTCGTTTTTTGCAATGGAAATAGGAAAATCAAAATGATTTGTTACTTCAATTCCACCAACAGCATCTACTAAACTGATCAAACCTTTCATGTTAATAAGAGCATAATAATCTATGTCGATATCTAACATCTTTTGAATAGTAGAAATAGCAAGGTCCGCTCCTCCAGTAGCATAAGCAGCATTCAACTTAGCTCTGCCCTTACCATCAATCTCAGTCATAAGGTCTCTTTCCAAGCTAGTCATACTAGTTCTTTTTGTTGCAGGATTAATAGTAACTAGTAGCATAGTATCAGAATTCCCTTGCCAGTCGTTTTGTCTTTGGCTAGAACCTGTATCGACTCCCATCAGTAGGATAGTCATCGGTTTGCTTTTATCAATCGCAAGTACATCTCCTGAAACACTCTCGGTTTTTTTATAAGTCTTTTTCAGTATTTTCGTCGCTTCGTGGTATTCATCTTTTAAAACGAAAAAACTACTAATTCCACCGACTAAAATAAAAACTCCCAAAAACAAGAGAGTGTAACGCAAAATTTTCTTTGTTTTTACAAACTTCCCCATCTGTCTGTTCTTTCACTAATAATTTAGGGTTATGTACCCCTATATACTGCAATTATAACAAAATTTTTTTGTGAAGTAAAATAACAGAATGTGCTATAATAGGAATGTCTCGTTAGAAAGGGGCTTTATGATTAGAAGAGCTAGAAAAACAGATAAAGAAGAAATTGATAAATTGTACAAAGACTGGAATGAGAATTATGGACATGACGATTTAACTAGTTGCTTTTTTGATAGATTTGACCAAGGTTTTTATGAAGATATCGTTTGCTGTGAAGAAGACGGAAGAATTGTATCTGCAGCGGTTGTATGTGATGCCGAGGAATATGATTTTCCCGATGAGTTTTCCAATAGCAAGGCTTTACTTTTCCTTGGGACCCATTCTAAATTCGAGAAAAAAGGATACGCTAGTAAATTACTAAGCTACATCCTGAATTCCAGCCTGAATCGAAATGGTATTGTGGTTGATGTTGCCCAAACAGACCACTACAACTTCTACAAGCGCTTTGGTTTCTTTAGAGTAAATACTGATGGCGATGATAACGATATTATTTTTGCCGAACCGAATAGCAAATAGAAAATCCTCCTAATCTTAGGAGGATTATTTTTTATGCTTTTTTGATTAATTCATAAGGAACGTAGTTATTCCGCTATCATATGGCATAACTGAATCCCCATTCTAAAACTAAAACTTTCTGTGTCAATCCAAAGGCATTTTGACGGGTTTCAAGTGTCGCCTTGGTTTACTTCCTTAACAGCCACATAGATAAATCTCGCCATTAAACAATCCTTTCAAATAAAACGTTGCAATTGACAAAAGACATCGTTTTACCATGAATAGCATCGTCATCGTATAAAAAAAGATTAATATCATCGGTCAACGTAATACCACAATATTCTCTTAAATGGACAAATAGCGTCGCCCAATCCATGCGCGTGATAGATAAGGCTTCTTCCGTGTAAGGTTGTTCGCAAGCAACATTACTAATTATAATATCCATGGATAACGTCGGACCAATAGATGTCTCAATCAATGGCACATTAATATCTACAGCATCTCGTCGCAAAGCCCAATAGACAAACTGATAAACCAAGGCTAAAGCCTTCGGATCAGATAAAACAAGACTGTCACCAGGTTGACCCAAGGTACGTTCAAACTGAATAATCACACAGCCATAAGGTTCTAAAGCGTCAATAGCTTCTTGATAAGCTACAGGTAGTGACAAAGTCTTTAAATAAGCTAAAAAATCTTCAAAATCCATTACTTTCCCTTTCAAAAATCATAAACAACAATGTTATTTTATATGATAATTATATCATATATAGCTATTTTTTTCAATATTATTTTAGAATTCTACTGTTTTTGCTTGCGTTAATATCGGTATTGCGTTATAATATAAAATATATTAAATATAATAAGAGGTGTTGAACATGAATACATCAACTGTCACAAAAAACAATGCGGGAACTACTGCTATTGAATCACTTTTTGCCAAAAAGCTTCTAAGAAGTAAAGGAATTGCTGTCATCCCTCCTAGCACAGGATCTGGTAAAACTAGGGAAATTGCTAGATTCGCATCAGATCCAAAAAAATATATTCATAATGTAAAGAACAATTTTCCCGACGGGCTTTGTGAAATCGATGAATCAAAAAAAATAAAAACGATTTATATTTCCCCTCAAATCAAGCATTGCCAAGATTTTATTAGTGATATTGCTAATGATAAAGATTGTAACGATTTTTGTTATGAAAAAAGGGCTTGTCGAATTTTAAGCATTCCTGAAGTATCTAAAAAAGTCATTGATGCTTATAAAAATACTAAAAAGAATGTGAATAAAGAAAATGAAGAGTTCCCACAATCATTAAACAAAAGTTTGCTGTATAAAAATGGAAAAACCGATGAAAACGGAGAAAATAAACAAATAGAACAATTTATCGAAACACTAAAAACACTAGAAAGGTTGGATAGAGATTCAAACATAAGCGAACAAATAAAAACGGAATTGCGAAGCAGAGCGGACTCTCAGTTTAGAGATATAAAAGCAATGATTGCTAAAAATTATCTGAATTTAGAAGAAAATCCTACTTTTAAAGGTGTCGATTTAGAAATTTATTTAAAAGAGCCTGAATTAAACTGGTTTGTTTTATTGTTCCCTGCACATTTTTGGGACGAAATCAACACTTATTCATTAACAGTAAAAATGTCAACCTTTTCTATCAGAGATGTTATTTTTTCAAAAAATCTAAGTTCTCTTATAAAACCTGAAGAAGAGCAAAGTTTTATTTTTATAGATGAAGCTGATACCGCTTCCGAAGAATTGATTGAAAACGAATCAGAAAATGCTACAAAAAATAGTAGTAGAGACGTTATCAAACTTCTAATCACTCTTTCTAGGATCTTAGATTTCAAAGACGTTTTCCCAAACTACAGTTCTCAAAAAGAAAAGAAGCAATTTGAGAAAGCTATTGAGCGAGGAAGAAAGAAATTTATAGAACATTTTGGAGATGTTGACTCTAATTCAACACTGATTCCAACTAAAGAAGTGAAAGAACTCGCAAATTCTAAAGTTCTTCACAATTATATTTTAAGAGATTCAGTAGAGACAAGGGTTATCATAAAGCAGGGAGAAAATTCTAAAAAATACATAAGAGACTATTACCTTTCTTTTCCTAAAAACAGTGAAGAAAGTAAAGAAACCCCTGCTTTTCTAATAACTAAGGACCAAATCGAAGAATTTCCTTCCGATAAATACAAAGTCTTTGAGTACAAATCTTTTCTTAAAATAGCATCAGGCTTGCTTAATTATTTTTGTGAGTTTGTTTACCCTGCTATTGTTGAACTTATCAAAAAAAATGAAGAAGATGATAATGAAATGAGAAGCTTGAACGGAACATTACAAACCTTTAAAGAATTGTACAATGTTGATGAAGACTTCATTAAGCTTCTTCATGATTATAAGACTCAAAATTACAAGAAAAAAATAACAGGAGCTAATTCTGGCTTACTCAGCTATTGTGACATCGGGTATGAAATTTTCCAAATTGAAGTTCCCCTTGGAGGAAGACCAGCGGAATTATCCAGATTGTTAGTACAAGGTACTCCTGAACAAACAATTGTTGAACTAGCCGAAAAATCAAGAGTTATTCTTGTTTCAGCCACAGTGAATGTTCCCTCGTTAAAGAATTTTAATTTAGACTTTTTGAGTAATCGATTTGGACACTACTTTGATGATTTTACAATGGATGATAAAAAAGAGTTCGAAGAAAAACTGAATTATTCTAATCACAATAAACAAATTGAGTTAGTAAGCGAACCTCCATTTCTTCTAGAATACTATAGCCCTAAGAAAGAAACAGAGGAAGCTTTTATTAAAAGGTTGGTTGACGAAAATTTTCCTAAACTAAAATTTCCCGAATTGTCAGACACTGAAAAAATAATATTAACAAACAAATTGACCAACGAAGGCGTTAATAAAGCTAATTATTATGTTTTACTAATTAAATATTTTTTAACGATGAAAGAAGCAAAAACTAAAGCTAATTTAATGATGTTTCAACCAAACCTGAAAAAAGGAGTTATTAAATCACTACTAAAAATATTTGAACCAAAACTCGACGAAAAATACGCAATTTTTTGTGCTGATACAGCAAAACTGAAAGAGGATGGTTTTATCGAAAAGGTTGAAAATGCGTACTTAGAAGGTAAAACTATATTTTTAATTACTTCATTAGCAACAATGGGAAAAGCTGTCAACTTTACTTTCAAAGCTAGAGAAGACGAAAAACTTATTCACATTACACCTAATGGATGGATTGATGATGCTACTAAGCCTGCAAAAAGAACTTTTGATGGGATTGCTATTGGGGATATAAACTTCTCATTTGCATCCAAGGATAATAGTGAGAGTTCAAACAATGAATCTTCAGCACTTCGTCTTTTGATTGATAAAATTACGGAAGTGGAAAGGCTTTATGCAACCAATTTAATTTCTAATCAAATTAAAAGAAGAATTATTCAAGAAATGATTATCAATTATGAAAGTCTTTACTCTTTCAGGGGCGAATTTTCAACTATAAGAAAACTACAAGGTTTTTATGTGTATAAGGAAATTTCTCAGGCAATCGGACGCTTATACAGAACACCTAATTTTAGTGAAAAAATGCTTGTTCTAACCACTAAAAATAACCATGATAATCTTTCAACAATAAAAGACTCTATTGAAAGAAAGAGTTTTATTGAGACCCCTTTAATGACTATGTTAATGAACAAAGTCCAAAAAGAAGAAATCTCAAAGAAAGATTCTATAAAAACTAAAACAATGCCTCTAAAAAACAGTGGCGAACTTTTTTCTAGACTTCTTGGCACACTTCTATCAGACGCTTTAAAATTCAAAGATAAAACTTCTATTCAAATTTTAGAAGAGATGAGAAGAATCTGTATCAAATACGGAGTCTTCTTAACTGAAGAAACGTATAATTCAATCACTTCTGAACAAAAAGATGTCGATATTACTTCAATCAAGGAAAGGCTCTATCAGAAAGTTGAAACAAGTGATTTTATTAAAAATGGATATAAGTACAAGCCTCACGACGATTACTCTATAATTGATTTTATCGACCCTAAATCAAGTTCAGAACAAGGCATCCCTGTCTCTCCTACTAATTGCACCATCCAACAGTTCAGAAACCTTGAGGGGTTCTACGATTATAAAGAAAATTGTGGTTATATCTATGATAAAGTATTCAAAGGAGAGTACGTTTATATTTTAAACCCTACCGCCTACAACAATCTATTCAAAGGCGCTCTGGGAGAATTTGTTGGGAAATACATATTTGAAACTCTATTCAAACTTCCTTTATCAAGAATTACAGACCCTGAAGCTTATGAACGTGCAGATTTCTTTTTCGCACATGACAATAGTACCGCTATTGATTTCAAATGCTACTCTAATCCTAAAGTCGAAAAAGAAAGTCTCTTAGAAGGAATTAAAAAGAAAGCAAAGGCACTTGATATTAAAGAGTATCATGTGATCAACGTTTTCCCATATTCGACAAAAGGAGTCCCATTCACTAAGGAAACTCTGTTAAATGAAGATGGGTCAGCGCTATTAAATAGTGATGGAGAACCCGTAACCGTTAAAATTGTTCAAGCTACTGCTAGACCAACCTCTAATTGTGTCGTAACAGATGAATTTTACCAATATATTTTGGATACATTTCTAAATCAGAAAGGAAACTAAAAAATGAAGAAGGAATTGCTAGTTAACAAAGCTGTCAAGGGGGAATACCCACTTTTTACGGATTTGATTACTTTTACGAAGAATAAAAAATTTGACGAAAAATTTGAAATTTTTCTAGTAAAAGATGAAGGTAACGAAAAAGGTAATTGGGAAAAAAGAAAATTTACTAATAACGTACTGTATCCTTTAGCAGAAAATCCAAACGTAAGAAGCGTTCTTAGTTTTAGGAAAGACTACGATCTTAATTGCCGAGGAGCATTTATTTTAATCAACAAAGGGACAAACTCAGGAGAGTTAAAAGAGTTTGTTGAAAAACAAAATGAAGAAAATGGTAAAACTATTGCTTCTATTCAGCAAATGAGTAGCGATGAATTGAAGGATGCTCAACTTCTCCAACTCATGATCAATGGGGTTCACTATCTAAATGATGAACGTTTCCAATATTCTAATGAGTTGTTTAGCTTAATCACTCTTAACGAAATTTCAAGAAATAAAGAGAACAAACAGATTATAGCTTTAAAATTTAATAGTTTTTCTGTAAAAGACATCCCTAATTTAGGCTTAGCAATCGTTGATAATGTAGTTACTTACAGACCTTCAAGCGATGACTCTAGCAAAACAAAGTATTATCTCGACGGGCGTAAACTAACTAGATGGTTCAAAGGGACTAAAAAATCTATCGACCAGAAAAAGACAACCTTTTTCGAAAAAAGAGGATTTGAAAAATCAAAAAACATCATTCCTTTTTGTACATTTAAACCATCCAGTGCTTCGTACCAAAAGGTAAAAATCAACGCTCTGTTTAACTTATTCCACTCCTTTAAAGAGGCCTATTCAGACGTTGCAACGCTAGAACAAAGAATTATAGATGATGCTACTTTTGTTGAATCAAACTTATCCGTTAACAATGTTAATGAATTAAGTGAATACATGATTCATAAAACTATTCCTAATTTCTACATTGATTACGACACTTCTATCAAAGATTTAAAACCCAAAGCTGAAGAATTAAAGGAACAAATCATTGAACAATTTGGCTACTTAGGTTATACAACAAACGATGTGATCGTAGAAAAAAGGTCATGTAAACAAAAAGAACAACCAGTTGTAAAAATCATTTGTGCTCCAGAGGATTATCAGGACAGTAACGCTAATGACGCGTACAACGATGTCAGTAAAGAACAATTAAATGTTCAACACATTATTGAATCTAACATTACTTTTAAAAAGGCAAACGAAAAAGAAAAAGATAAGAAAAAGAGTTCTGGAAAGGAAGCTATCCGTTCTACATTGACTAGTCTTTCTATTCAGATGGGTGTTAGCAAAGGCGATTGTGACTATTTTGGAAACCTGAAAGAATTAGAAGGCTTTACCTTTTTCGTTCCTCAATATGAGGAAATAGACGATGACGAAGAAAATAAAGAAAAAAGCAAAAAAACTACTCGAAAAAAATACCGCTTAGTCTCCGTTTATTTTCTAAAGGTCTTGCCAGAAGGGAAGCTAGAAATTTTCACTTACAATGCTACCGAATTAAAAGTAAAACTACTTGAAGTTTATCTGTTACTATCGCAATCAAATAACGAAGACGAAGAAACAGGAGAAAAATTTAGACGTTTTACTTACGGAATCATCCCACCAGGTAAGAAACCACTACTTTCACAACCAACGGAAATTGGTACTAGCATCCCTCTAGAGGAGTTTGACAGCAAACATACGGAGATTTCTAAAATCAAAAAAGAAACGGGGCGCTTACCTGCAGGAACAGGTTTTAGAAGCGAGGAAGTTAGAAAAACAGCCTTGAGATCAGTAACTGATGCAGCATACTTTGAAAAAAATGACGCTCTTTATTATTTCTGTGCTGGTGGACGCTCAAAGGGAATTAAAGAAAACTTAAGAAGAAGACCACTTATTCATCGCATTGATAAGAATAATTTAACAGAGGAAGAGATCTTTTTGCTAATGAAATCAATGGGAACTCCATATTCAAAAAGCGGAGAACTATCAATCGTTCCTTATCCTGTTAAAATCTTACGAACACTAATGTAAAATAAAAAAACGTTGACTATTAAGCCAACGTTCTTTTTTTATTCTTTTTTAAAGTTTATCTACATCAATAAAACAAATCGTTAATGAAGAATTGTTATCTTTATCTTTATAACGTGAGTGTTTTCTCATCTCTTCAAAGAATTTGCCTGTATCATCAGATGTAGTAATTACATTAAATCCCATATTGTAAGCATCAACGGCAGCTTGTGCACGTTCACTACTTTCAACATTTTCCAAGTAAATAACTGACTTTGGATGGCGTTTCAACAAATTCAACAAAGAATCGTAAGTAAAACCTGCCAAAGGATCTACTTTGAATTGCATCATATTATGTTTGCGATTACCTTCTACTTCTTCAATTGAAAATACTGTAGAAGTTTGAATAGAATCAAAAGCTTTAGAAGTAACTAACTCTGCAAATTTGTCTCTTTTCTGGATATTTTTTCCTAAGAAACAACAGAAAGGATTACTGCGTAATCTTGTCATAAATATGTCAAGATCCTTCTTGCTGATATCGTAATCAGAGAGTTTTTCGTAAGGTTTACTTTGTTTTCGTTCAGTAGTCGAAACAACCGATAGCAATCGAACAGCAGCTGAGAACATGCCGAATATATCACGAAGGACAGATACTCGACAAGTAATTTCTTTTGAATTTTCTTCGTCAAAATAGACAAAATCGCCTAATTGAGAAGTTTTCTTCTGGAATATTAATCCAGCTCTCTCTAAAATTTCTTCTAGAGCCTTCATTCCTTCATCGTAAGACAATTCTGCTACTGAAATTCGTTCATCTTCTTTAGATTTAAACGTAACTTCATAGACTGTTTCTTCTTTTTTTCTTGGGACAAAAAAAATATCTTCCATA
>ERZ773180.1567-NODE-1567-length-11171-cov-15.275009_pt1 | contig 11171 bp, 9 predicted proteins | sample MGYA00511080_ERZ773180 | MGnify/ENA primary metagenome ERZ773180 (study PRJEB29015, sample SAMEA2738175) | human oral metagenome | biome: human oral; feature: human-associated habitat; material: saliva | place: China | collected 2178 ...
ATAATGATTATCAGATTTTCTCTCAACAATCATACTTCGTACAATCGGCGAATCCGAGTCCGTTTGTGCATCTCTGGTATGTATCCCTTTATGTGCAACTTTTAATCGTAGGGTATCTCCTTCGAAAACTGATGAAGAAACTCAACTTCCTCAGAATGCAGGAGTTTGCCTTGCTCGCGTTCTTAACGCTTGCTTCAGCAGCAGGGATGGCAGCACTCTATTGGTTTGAACAAGATCCTTCTCACGTATACTATTTAGTATCAACGCGTTTATTCTCGTTCACGTTTGGAGCGCTCTTAAGTTACATTCACGATGGGAAATTACTTCTACCGGCTCGTGAGTCAGGTTCGATTGTTCCGAATGTGTTGAGCGTGCTCTGTTTAGGGGCATTAGGATGGATGTTTACAACCTTCAATGGAACGCAAGCAGAAGTCTATTACATGATGATGTTTATTTCATCGTTTGTGATGATGCTTCTTTTATCTTGTTCGATTCGTGAAGGAGTCGGCATTCATTACCTCTTCAGTTTTAAAGGATTTACGTTCTTTGGAAAGAGAAGTTTCTCATACTACTTATGGTTTTATCCAATTCATCTCATCGCACCAACGTTTTTACGTGGAATTGATGAGCAGTGGCTATCTGTTGGGATTCAATTTGTGCTGATTTTCGTGATGGCAGAAATCACATATCAACTCTTTGAAAGAGAGCGAATTCTCCTTCCGATTGGACAAGCGCATAGTCCGTATAATTTAACGGCTTATGGAAAATCAAATCTTCCAAAAGGAATAAAGCAATTCGGACTCGTGTTCTCATTGATGTATCTTATCTGTGTAGGACTTGCGGGGATTGGATTTGCACAAGAGAAGAATCAAAACTCAGCCGTTCAAGAGGTTGAGGAGAAAATTCGTCAAAACCAAGCGCTCTTACAAGAGACAACGGCCGAGCCAACCACTGAAGGGACAACGACGATTAGTAATGAAATAAAAGCGAATGTGGAACAAGAAGTGAAGAAGACGCCGATTACCTTTGTCGGAGACTCAGTGTTACTAGCGTCTGCGAACAAACTTCGCGAGGTATTCCCGAACGCTTATGTGGACGGAGAAGTCGGACGTCAATTGTATTACAGCGCACCAATCGTTCAAAAGTTGGCACAACAAGGTCGACTTTCTCAAACCGTAGTATTTGTCCTCGGTTCAAACGGTGCTTTCTCTGCAGCGCAAATCGATTCTCTGATTCAAGCGGCAGGTAATCGTGAAATCTTCTTAGTGACAGCTGGTTATGAAATTAAATGGGCCAAAGAAGTAAATGAGCAGTTAAAAGCAGCTGCAGAACGTTATCCAAATGTTCATCTAATCGACTGGGGAACTTACGCCAAAGGGCATACAAAAGAATGGCTCTTTGAGGATGAGATACATCCAAACGATACAGGTGCCGCTGAATTAGCAAACCTCATCTTACAAGAAATGGTGAAATTAAAAATCCAATAAACGTTGAGACGACTCGATTTTGAGTCGTCTTTTTTGTTTTAAAAAATATTTTTGAAAACGCTATTGACATTTGAGTGTACTAAGCGCATAATACAGTTAAAGATAAGTGTATTAACCGGTTAATACACTGAATGGGAATCAAAGAAAGGAGTTACTAATGATCGTATTTGATAAAAGAAGTCCGGTCTACGAGCAAATTATCGCCTATTTCAAAGCGGAAATTGCCTCCCACAGAATGGAAGCAGGCCAAGAGATGCCGAGTCGGCGTGAATTTGCGCAAACCATGCAAATAAATCCTAATACGGTCCAACGTGCCTTTCATGAATTGGAGGTCATGGGGTTGATTACGACTGGAAATAATGTCATGAGTCGTGTGACAGAAGATGTAGAACGGATTGAGCAACTAAAAGAAGAAATGTTGGATGAGGCCATCGCAAGTTTTGCCACAGCGATTCAACCTCTGAATTTAAGTGCAGAAGATGTCATCGAACATCTCAAAAAACAATTGTAGGGAAGGAGCGGTACTATGTTAACAGTTCAAAACTTAAGCAAGAGATTTGGAAAGAAACAAGTGTTGAATGACATTTCATTTAACGCAAAAAAAGGAGAAGTTACAGCTCTCATTGGGGTCAACGGGATTGGGAAAACAACGATTATGAACTGCATTGCAGGCTTGTTGCCATTTGATAAAGGAAAAATCTCCATCGATGATATGCCTGCACGTAAAGTGTTTGCGGAAAAGGTGAGCTACATTACGGATAGTTCGATTATCTCGCCAGACCAAACAGTGGACGAAGCGATTGATTTTATGCGCACGTTCTATCCAAACTGGAATCGTCAAAAGGAAAGACATTTATTAGACTTCTTCCATTTGAATTTAAAAGATGAAGTCCGATCGCTCTCGAAAGGGAATGTTGCGAAACTGAACTTGCTTCTAGGGATGGGACTGGATACAGACTACATCTTGATGGACGAACCATTTTCAGGAATTGATGTGTTTACCCGTGAAGAAATCGCGCGTGTGTTTACGAGCGACCTACTCGATGGACGCGGCGTATTGATTACAACGCATGAAATTAATGATATTGAGTATATCGTCGATAAAGCAGTGCTCCTCAACGAAGGACGCGTTGTGAAGGAATTCTATCCAGAACAAGTGCGTGAAGAAGAGGGCAAATCAATTGTCGATGTGATGAGGGAGGTATACTTACCATGAAGAAAGTCATCAATTTAACGCTTTATAATATTGGCCAGGCGAAAGGATTCATCCTCGTGGTGGCATTGCTTCAAATCTTATTGCAACTAGGGGTGAAGGTGAAGACACTTGCGACGACGGGGTTACTAACCGGACAATTGCGCATTGTGAGTCCTGATATCGTGAAACAAGTCGTTTTAGACCAACTCGCAATTGGACTTCCAGTATTCTTTGCTGGAACAGCGATTCTGGTCTACTCGGCAGTCATTTGGTCGAAGGAATGGAGTAGCAAAGGGTCTTTCATTTATCGCCTACTCATGCTTCCTGGATCACGTTTTGGAATTTACTGGGCTAAATTATTAACGATGCTAGTGCTCACGTTCTTCTTACAAGCCGTTCAAGTAGTTGGGGTGTTCTTAAACTACTACCTCACAAGCTTCTTTATTCCAGAATTTGCGCAATACCACATCACACCGTGGTCGCTTGTGACAAACTCGATGGCGATGCCACTTCTAGTTCCACAGTATGCAATACAGTTTCTTCTCATTCTTACAATGGGAGTAGCGCTCATCGTGACGGTCTTCCAACTGGCCATCCTTGTTGTTGGGGTTGAGAAGAAGGGGTACGTTCGTAAGGTAACTTCGGTAGTTCTCTACATTTTAGTCGTGGTTGCGGTCTTCACACTGGTTGTGCGTACGCAATTTGTGGTTCGTTTAATTGGAAATGAAGCGATGGTCTTCTTAATCGGTAGCATGCTCATTTGGATCGTTCTAAATATGCTATGGAGCGATTATTTATTAAATCATAAGGTTAGTGTGTAAGGAGGGGTTATCATGAAATCAAGTAAATTTGCAACAGCAGTATTTGCCTTTAGTGGACTTGTGTTTCTAGCAACAGCTGGTCACGCAGCCTATCAAGAAGTGAAGCCTGCTCCGGTATCGATTCAATTAACCGATGAAGAGAAAAAATTAGTCGACGGAGCAACATTCGAAATCTCATATGCCACAGATGATTTGACATCGCCTGGTGGTGCAGCGTATGCCCTTTTAGACGGGAATGTAAAACGTGTTGGCTTTAGCGAAAATGCCTACAACTTCCAAACGAAAAAGAGATTGGCAGACTTTTCTATAACAGATCGTCCGAATTATAATAATTTGGTGGAGTTTAAGGGGTATGACCTTCTATACGGTATGAGCTATGGCTTTGAAAGTACAACAGATTCAAAAGTGAATTTTAGTATCGTCAATAAAGAAACAAAGAAGGTTACAACGGTTACGGTTCCAATTCCTAAAGAAGTACGCGGCGACAAAAATCCTTTGATAACGCAGATCACATTCTATAGAAAAGGTAATACGGTGTATGGAGTTGTTCCAATGTCAGAGTATGAAAATAGAGGGGAGAAACCACCAACCTATTTCTTCATCACATTTTCTGTGAACTTAGAAACGGGAGTAGCCACTCCGGCAAAACGAGTGAATTTACCAGAACAGTTTGCTTCGATTGCGTGGGGAGAAGCCAAGAGCTCTCACGTGTATGACCCGCAAGTTCTTCTCTTCAAGAGTATGTATTCAAGAGATGAAAAATTCCGCTTAATGACTTTTGATGCAGAGACTGAGAAGTTTACAGAAGTCACGCCTGAACAGGGCATGAGTGCGGTACATTCGATTCTATACACAGTGGAAGACAAAGCCTATATTGCCTTGGCAGATGAGGTGCCTGCATTCAATGGATCAGATACGTATGTGAAAGCAAGTGAGCGCAAAAATAACGAGACAAAATATTATGTACTGAATGCAGGTTCGAAGAAACTAGAAGAGGCCTTCACAACAGAAACAGATGTCTATGCCCCACAAGTGTACTTAAATAAAGGCAATCTTGTGATGATCACTCTCGTCGATGGCAAACCGACGCTACGGGTGCAATCAATGCAAACAAAAGAGGTTCTTCTCTCTAAACCGATTGATGTAACTGACGATGTGTTCTTTATCGATACACGTATGTATGGCATGATGCGAATGAAATAAAAAATAGTACTAAAAAAGCGTTCTACTATTTCGGTAGGACGCTTTTTATGATGCTTGTTTTTCTTCTTTTAGATGTGGATTTGGAAGGATGTGGTTGACTCCGATGGCGATAACTGCACCAATCAATGTATCGAGAATTCGTTGAATCGCATAGGCGGTATTTTGGCTTGCTTCCACATTGAAGAAAATAACGAGGAAGGTTGAGCATGAGTTGATCACACCTGTTTTATTGAATCGATTACAGAATAAAATGATTAAGATGATGCCGATAGGAGCAAGCAGCAAATCTGTATACTCTGGGAACGGCAGAACCGATCTTACGTAGAATAAAAGAATCGCGACAACCCCTCCAGTTGTATTTCCGATAAAACGGGAGAAGGCGAATTTGAATGTTTGTTGATGGTCTGTCCGTAAACTGAAAATAGCGGATAAGGCAGCTAACATTGGCGAACCACGATGTAAGATTCTAAATAAAACCACGCAAATAAATACAGACACGGCTGTTTTAAAAGTACGAAGTCCGATATGGAATGGATTATTTGACGATTGTGGCACGCTCTCACCTCTGCTAATTTTTAGATATCGCTATTATAATATATGTGCTAAAAAAATGGTAGAGTTATTGAATAATTCACCTATTAGGTGTATAATAAGTTCAAGAGGTGATAAAAATGCATGAAGCGTTTGTATTAATTGTGGTGAATGCCGTTAAGGAACGTTATGTTTCGGAAAAAGCATTTTACACGGAAGAATTAGGAATTAGCGGGCAAAGTTGGACAAGATGGAAGAACGGAGAAAGAGGGTTGAAGGCAGAAAATCTGCAAAAAATCGCGCGACTCTTTACGGACTATGAATGGATGCTCGTCAATAAAATTGCTCGGAATGCAGAGGTGCTTCCGGAAGTAGCTTCAGATCCGGTTGCAGAGTATTTACGCTTGAAAGTAGAAATTGCCAGCCGTTGGATTCGTCAAGACAATGTACGTGTAGATTGGAAAACAGCTGCTGTTAGCAAGGGTAAATTTAAGGAAAATGTTACTATTTTACGAGTAGCAACGACTTATGGACACTGGAGTTATCAAGATATTATCGAGATTCGAGTGGTAGGAATCACGCATAAACAAATTGGGACGAAGAAACAGGCACTTCTTGAATGGATGCAGGATAAAAAAGCACAACAAAAGTATTTAGAGTACAGTAAAAATGCATTTGTTCCGGAAGAGGGTTCGAATGAGTAGAAGGCCTTAGAAAAATAGATTTTATTAATGGAATACTCTCTTGTAAAACAGGGGGTATCCATTTTTTTATAGGCCATTTTATGATAAAATTGAAAAGATAAAGAAAGTGGTGAAACTGTGGCGAAAAGAAAGAAAAGAAAAAATAAAATCGTCTTTCATCTTGTTGAATGGTTCAAGTCATTATCGAAATTGACGGGACTTCTAATCGTAGCTGTAGCAAGCGTTCTTTTGGCCGGGACCATCACGTGGTTGTCTGAACATAAAACCCAGCCTCAAGAAATACATGTGACACAAGATGAGTTTTTAAAAGTGCTCATCCCAGCGGCGCAACAAGCGTATAAAGATTACGGCGTGTTGCCAAGCGTGAGTTTAGCGCAAGCGATTCTTGAATCGAATTGGGGAGAGAGTTTATTAGCAAGTAAATATTATAATTTATACGGCGTAAAAGGGTCATCTGCCGAACCAAACGTCGTCCTAGAAACAGCAGAATTCGTAAACAACACATGGATTACAATTAACGGAAGATTCCGTGTCTATGAAAGTTGGGCGGAATCGGTTGAAGCGCATGCTAAGTTATTAGCGTATGGTGTGGATTGGGACCCAACACTCTATCACAAGGTGCTGGGGGCTAGAAACTACAAACAAGCCGCTCAAGCCTTGCAAGATGCAGGATATGCGACCGACCCAACCTATGCACAAAAACTCATTCAAATGATTGAGGAACATGAATTATACAAATACGACCAATTACCAACGGAAGAAACAACAGTGTCTGTACGAAAGAGTTCGTAAGGCGCGAGGGTTTAGAAAAGGAGAGGATAGTTAATGAGTCAGTTATTACCAGGAGCCATCATCGGAATTATCGGTGGAGATGAACAAGTGTCATCCATTGCACGTGAAGCAAGAAAAATGGGGTACGTTGTGTACTGCTACCATCAATCAAATGAAGCGGCTATTTCGATGGCTGAATATGAAATTGTCTCTTCTTACACAGACCGCGAGGCCTTATTAGACTTTGCTGAAAAAGTCGATACAGTTTTACTCTTAACAAACTTAGTGCCAGTAGATGTGTTGTACGAAATTAGCAGCAAAACGCGCTACTATCAGTCTTTTGAACTGGCAGAGATTTCGCAAAACCGTACTGTTGAAAAATTATTCTTAGATACGCATGCGATTAACTTAGCGCCATATAGTTTAGTGACACATGTTGGTGAATTACCATCGATTGTACAAAGCATCGGGCTTCCAGCGTACTTAGAAAGCAATCTTGTGAAGAGTCGCCATGAAGAAAAATTGGAACTCTACGATGAAGACTTCGAAGAGCGCGTTCTTGAAAAGCTTGAAGAAGGGCCTTGTATGTTAACAGCCTTCGTTCCAGCGCAACGTCATTTCACCGTGACAGTCGTGCGTGACTACGAAGACCGCGTAACGGTACTTCCGATTTCAGAAGATGTGTATATTACTGGAAAATTAAAATACAGTATCGTCTCTCGTCGCCTAAATCCAGAATGGGTGCAAGAATTGAAACGCATTGCCTTCAAAGTGATGGATAATTTATCTGGAACGACTATTTTATCGATTCAAGTGAAGATGGGAAATAATGGTATTTTCTATGTGGATGGAATCAACCAATTACCACTCGTGCAACAACAATTCAGCAGCGCCTTCTTAGGCCATAGCATGTCTGAAATTCTTGTACGTGTAGCAACGGGATTACCAATTGAATACAAAGACATTAAAGAAGAAATGATCATCGTGCCAATCTATGAAACGATGATGGAAAAAGCAAGTTTATTAACGTTATTGAAACCACAATGGGACTTCGAATTCTTCCAATTAACACCAAAACGTCCATCAGATGTGCTCGGTGTGATTAGACTTCGCGGTGCTTCCAGTGTGGAATTACTCAAAGAAATTGAAGTAACAGATTTATTTTTCAACGTTCAATAACCTTTATGAAAGGACAGAGTTGTGAAAAATTCGAGTGAATTAATTAAGGGAATGAACCCTCGCCAAAAAGAAGCGGTCATGCATACGCAAGGACCACTGTTAGTCATGGCGGGTGCAGGTAGTGGGAAGACACGTGTGTTAACCCACCGCATGGCCTATATTTTGGCAGAAGAAGCGGTACAACCGTGGAATATTTTAGCGATTACGTTTACGAATAAAGCCGCCAATGAGATGAAAGAGCGTGTGGCTGCACTTGTCGGAGAACAAGCAAAAGACATGTGGGTCTCAACCTTCCACTCGATGTGCGTGCGTATTCTTCGTCGCGACTGTGAGCGTATCGGTCTAGCCAAGTCGTTTACGATTATCGATGCAGGAGACCAGCTCTCTGCGATGAAACGAATCATGCAAAAATTGGATATCGATACGGATCGCTATGAGCCTCGTGGGGTCATCGCAAGCATCAGCAATGCGAAAAATAATTTCGAAGACGCTGAAACATTTGCGAAGAAGCATTTGGACTATGTAAGCCAAATTACCGCGAAATGTTATAAAGAATATCAAGCAGAAATGCGCAAAAATATGACGGTAGACTTCGATGATTTAATCATGTTGACCGTTAAATTATTCCAAGAACATCAAGATGTGTTGGATTACTACCAACAAAAATTCCACTATATCCACGTGGATGAGTATCAAGATACAAACCACGCGCAATACTTATTGGTGAAACTCCTTGCAGATAAATTCAAAAACATCTGCGTGGTAGGGGATGCCGACCAAAGTATTTACGGATGGCGTGGAGCCGATATGGAGAACATCTTGTCATTTGAACAAGATTATCCGGATGCAAAAGTGGTCCTCCTTGAACAAAATTACCGTTCAACAAAGACGATCTTAAAAGCAGCGAACCAAGTCATCGAAAATAATGTGAATCGTAAGCCAAAAGAATTGTGGACAGACAATGAAACCGGCGAGAAAATCACGTATTACTGCGGACATACGGGATATGATGAATCTCGTTATGTGATCAGTACCATTCAAAAAATGGTGAACTTTGACGGGTATGACTATAGCGATTTTGCAGTGCTTTACAGAAGTAATGCGCAGTCACGTGCCCTCGAAGCAGATTTATTAAAGGCAAATATGCCATTCAAGATGGTTGGAGGCCAACGCTTCTATGAACGTTTAGAAATCAAAGACCTTCTTGCTTACTTACGACTCTTAGTGAACCCAACGGATGACTTTAGTTTCAGACGTGTGGTGAATGCGCCAAAACGCGGAATCGGAGATAAGAGTATTGATAAACTAGCGCTCTTTGCCGAAATGCATAGCTTCTCCCTTTTAGAAGCGGCTGGAAGTCCATTAAACGGTATTTCTGGAAAAGCAGGGAAAGGATTAGCCGATTTTGCTCAACTCATCGCTGATTTAACGAAGATGCAAGAGTTCGTGACGTTAACGGAACTAATCGAAGAAGTCATGACAAAATCAGGGTATATCGCTTCGTTAGAACAAGCGCGTACCATGGAAGCCGATGCGCGTATCGATAACATGCGCGAGTTCCTATCGGTAGCTAAAGAGTTCGAGGACCAAAGACTCGATACAGAAGCGGAAGAATCACCGCTAGTCCAATTCTTAACGGACTTGTCACTGGTGACGGATATGGAAAGCGAAGAAGAGACTAGCGCTTCTCAAATTACATTGATGACCTTGCACGCGGCAAAAGGGCTTGAGTTCCCTGTTGTTTTCCTTGTTGGAATGGAAGACGGAATTTTCCCGTCAGGCCGCTCACTGCAAGATGGGGACGAAGAAGAGGAACGTCGCTTGGCGTATGTAGGGATTACTCGTGCCGAGAAGAAACTCTTTATGACCCGTGCGTACTCACGACTTCTTTACGGGAAGACACAAAACTATCGTGAGTCCCGTTTTATTGAAGAAATCGATGATCGTTTATTACAAAAAGAAGGCGAAATGGTGAGTGATTCGTACTACTCAAGTAGTTTTTATACGAATAACCAGTCATCATCTTATGGGAATCGTAGTCAAACATCATCGTATGGCTCACGTAGTCAGTCACAGTCATCCGCGTCAACAGGCACGGGACTATTTGACCGCTATCGAACGACTAGCCAATCGCAAACTAGCGGTGGTTATTTACAAAAGAAACAAACGACACCAGCGCGTATCCAACGTGCAGACAAACCACAAGCAAGTTCATCTTCAACGGATGGATGGACTGTGGGCATGAAAGTGTCACATAAAAAATGGGGAACAGGAACCGTTGTCCGCATTACGGGTGAAGGAGACCGTCAAGAGTTAGATGTGGCCTTTGCCGGAATGGGAATTAAACGACTCCTTGCAAGTTTTGCCCCAATCGAAAAAATCGAAGAATAGAGGATGAAGATGAGTACAACGATTCAACAAAGAATTGAAGAGCTAAAAGAACAATTAAATCGTTGGAGTCATGAGTATTATGTGGAAGATAAGCCAACTGCAACCGATGCACAGTACGACAAGGCTTATCATGAACTAGTGGCGCTCGAAGAGGCCCATCCGGAATTCGTGACACCAGATTCACCAACGCAACGTGTAGGTGGAGAAGTGCTTGACCAATTCCAGAAGGTGACGCATACCAATCCAATGCTGAGTCTTTCCAATGCCTTTTCGAAAGAAGACTTGGAAGAGTTCGATGCGCGTCTTCGTAAATTAACGAATCGTGCGATTGAATATGTATGTGAATTGAAAATCGATGGACTCTCAATCGCGTTGACGTATCAAAACGGACAACTTGTACTTGGAGCGACTCGTGGCGACGGAACGACTGGGGAAGATGTAACGGGCAATGTCCGCACAATTAAATCTGTGCCGCTTTCTCTAAAAGAACCTTGGAATATCGAAGTACGCGGGGAATGTTATATGCCAAAGAAAGCATTCGTGGCATTAAACCAAGCGCGTGAAGAAGAAGGACTTGAAGTCTTTGCGAACCCAAGAAATGCGGCGGCAGGAAGTCTCAGACAGCTCGATCCAAAAATTGCGGCAAAGAGAAACTTATCGGTCTTTCTTTACAACAGTCCAAGTGTGGAAGAGCTAGGTGTTTCCACCCAAGAAGAGCTATTAGAGAAAATGGCAGAGATTGGCTTTGTGACAAATCCAGAGCGTTTGAAATGCAAAACAATCGATGAAGTGTGGAATTACATCGAGACGATTGCAGCCAAACGCCAAGACTTACCGTATGAAATCGACGGTATGGTCATTAAGGTAAACGATTTTGCTGCTCAAGAAG
>ERZ773180.1578-NODE-1578-length-11066-cov-3.039960_pt1 | contig 11066 bp, 8 predicted proteins | sample MGYA00511080_ERZ773180 | MGnify/ENA primary metagenome ERZ773180 (study PRJEB29015, sample SAMEA2738175) | human oral metagenome | biome: human oral; feature: human-associated habitat; material: saliva | place: China | collected 2178 ...
TCTCTCCTATACATACCATGAAAAATAGAATTAACGTATCTTTCCGTATCAGATTTTCTATAATCAGCAATACTGCTTCCAAACATGTTCTCCTCAACCAAATTAAGTGTTTTAGAAAAATCATCAGTAGTTTCTACTATAGTAGGTCTTTTACCACCGCAAATATTTTCTCCTCTTTTTATAGTTTCAACACTTTCCTGTATAAAACTTGGAGTAATCTTCGAATGCGCATCTACCTTAACTACAACATCACCCGTAGACGTCCTATAGCCTAAATTAAATCCACTTGGTTGTATCTTCTTTGGATTATCTACTACATACACTCTGAAAAAATCCGTTTTTTTCTCCCTAAATCTTTCCATAATATCTTTAGTATCATCTGTAGACATCGCATTTATAAAAATTATTTCTATTAGATTGTGTGGATATGTTTGCTTTTCAATATCTTCTATTAATCCTGGTAAATACTTTTCTTCATTAAAAGCACTAATAATTATCGAAACTAACATAATTTTCTCCTTACCAAAAAGGAAGCTAGATTAAAATAACCTAGCCAAATCCTTTTTATCTATCTTTTCTTCCTAATTTTTCATTAGCACTAAACATTATACTTGCAATAGATTCTCCCCAATACGGAGCTGTTGCGTAGTTAACATTCATTCCACCTGCTTTATTTCCTAAGTAAGCACCACGAGCTGGATATCCTGTATTACTTAAGTAGTTTCGATCAATCCAACGTGCAGCACCTAAAATACCACTATCAACATTATCAAATTTTGTCGCAGAAGTATATGGTGTGCTATCATATGCAGCAATACCAAAGAAATTATTTTTATCTCTCGCAATTTGACTTCTTCCCCATGCACTTTCAAGAGCACTATGAGCAACTAAGTAAAGAGCATTAACTCCGTATTTTTGTTCAGCTGCCTTAAATGTTGCACCTTTTCCAGCAAGTTTACTATCATTAACTCCCATTAAACTGTATAATCTATTGATATCTGCTGCAGTATAGTTAGATTTTGATTTTAAATTAGAAAATTGGAAGGGATGATCTAATTTAAATGTTCCAAAATTAATCCCATCAGCAGAATAATAAGGTTTTCCTACTTGCATATTAGGATTGTGATAAGCAACCATTACGCTGCTATACGCTGAATATCTGTGATATACATATTTACCATCACTTACATAATCCGGAATAAATGTATTGCTAGAATTAATAGCTGCTACTTGTCCTGAATTCACATACCCTGTAAGACCAGCTACTTGCACTGGGATTCTACCATTTACAGTGGATCTGTTATCTCTAAATAATACCGTATCTCTTGAAACGTGAGATAAGATTCGTCCATTGGCATCATAAACAGGAATATATAACGCAGTTACTTTATAGTATCCAGAATAGGTAGTATTGCTACTTCCTTTGTTTTCATTTACATATTTTCCATTTGCATAATAATGCCAACCTTTACTATCTTGACCTAACCCCGTATGCATTTTCCCATTTTTAAAGTAATACCACTCCCCATTTACTATGTGCCACCAATTTGCTGGTTTATTATTATTATAAAAAACACTTCCTCTATATTCTGCTTGTATCACATTATCCTGTAATTCACTCACTATAACTGGGGCAGCTAGGACTGTCAGTAATCCCAGCCCTAATTTTAATCTATTCTTAGTCATTTTTTCTTTTTCTCCTAATTTAACTTATTATTCATCTACAATTATATCACCTTAATGCTAAAATAATCTATTACAAGTTAATTACAAATACATAACTGGATATCTTATTCATTCTAAGATATCCAGCCTACTTTTTATTTCAATAATTATTTGACGCCCTTTTACATCGAATCTATCAAAATTCTCCACTCATTTATAACTTTCTTTTCAGAAAAATTCAATATATTTTTTTGAGAATTATTTGAAAAATTCCTCTTCAATTCCGAATCAAGCAACAATGACTTAATTGTATCTACCATCTCATCTATATTACCATTTTCTATCAAAAAACCATTTACTTCATGTTCTACTATTTCTGCTGGTCCTGTTGGACAATCAAATGAAATAATTGGCAATCTAGCAATCTGTGCTTCTAATAACACCAATGGCAATCCCTCATAATACGACGTTAAAACATATAATGAATATTTATTCATAGTTTCTATTGGTTTTTTTGTAATTCCTTTAAGAAACACTCTTTCTTCTAAATTATTTTTTTTTATATTCTCTCTTATATTGTTCTCGTCCTCTCCGGTCCCATAAATATCCCATTTCCAAGTAATATCTAATTCATTATCCAACCTTTTAGCAACCTCAAGTAGTCTATCATATCCTTTCACAGATTTCAACCTTCCAACAGCAACAATATTATTATTGTTATTATAACTAAAATCAACTCTTGGATTTTCAAAATAATTATGAATCACAGAAATTTTCCCAATTGGAACATCGAATATATTCTTATAATTTTCCTTATCTCTATTAGTTAATACTACTATTTTATCAGAAAATATCGCACCTAATCTTTGCCTTAAATAATGTAATTTACCATAAGTCTGATTTTCCAGATTAGAATGTTCCCAGAAAATATGTTTAACGTTTGAAAAAAGACATGCAAATGTTGCTATTCCTACTACACCTGGGGTTACAGATATAACTATATCTATTTTATTTTTTTTAATTATCCTCCTCAATTTTCTCTGTAAATCAAAGATATTCTTTGGAATACTTTTTACACCTTTTTGTAAAATTTTATAATCACAATTGCTGTTTATACTGAACGCTGTTTCTTCAAACTTTGAAAAAACACTTACCAATGTGATATTGTAGTCCACACTTAACTTATTTGCTAAATCTATACTAATTTTTTCTGCTCCTCCTATTAAAGTTGCATCATATAATAAAATACATAAATTCTTCATTTTTCTAGCACTTCCTTAATAAATTTATAGTTTCTTTCACTATTTTTTCTATCGTACAGCGGGAAAAATGTATCTATTTTATTTTTATATTCATCAGATAAAATAAAATTATTATAATACATTTTTTCTAGTTCTATAATAAGTTTATCTTTTTCCTTAAAAACTTTTCCGAAACCATCTCTATAATCAAAATATCCAGCCTCATATTGCCCTTCTCTGAATTTTTCATAATCAAATTGATAGTACAAGCTTGGTTTTCTCATATATGAAAAATCCATAAATACACTCGAATAGTCAGTTATTAGTACAGCAGATTCTTTTAACAACTGTTGTATATCATAATCTTTCCAATTGGCGAATACTATATTGTCACTACTCTTATTAAATTTATATATATTATCCTGGAAATTTCTATGAGGATAAAATATTAAAGTTAATCCTTCTTTCTCTAAAAATAACTTCAACCTCTCATCATTAAGAAAATCATTCCATTTAATATAATATTCACTATCCGTAAAACAATCTCCCTCATTAAACTTATCCCTAGCGGATGTATTTAGATTTAACCATTCTCTCCAGGATGGCATTAATAAAATTGTCTTTTTATTCACTTCAATATTATGAAGCTGATCAAATCTAGGGAAACCTAAGTATCTTACTGCTCCTTCAGGATAACCATATTTCTCTTTTATATCATCAAATTCTGGCTTTGCTCCACATACAAAACCTGTCATTTTGGTATTTTTGTAATATAACCAATGTGCATTATCTTTCGTTATACCATGTTGTAAAAAAATTCTTTTATTTTTTAAAATGCCATACACTTCCAAAAGATAAAATACAGCCGCGTTAGGTTTACCTCCTTTTTGTGTACTAACATTAATCCCCGCACTTAGATAATAAATCCAATGTTTAAAAGAAGCATATTCTATAGTCTCTCCTAAATCTTTTACTTTAAGATAGTCTGGAGAACCTGAATTTATTACATAAACTATCTGTTCTTCCGGATGATTTTCTCGTATATATTTAAATAACCAATATCCGTTATCTCTTGCCTCATTCTCATTTTCACATATTAGTATCATATTTTTGTGCCTTTTCTTATAAAACAGAGATACGATGTAGCATATAGGAAATATAAATAATAATGCTAAAGCATCTTTAATTGTCACTAATCTAAATTTTGAAAAAAATTTACTATTCAAAGCTGATACCTCCCACTTCTTTTCGAATTTATTTATGTATTCTTTTATTAAATCAAATTTCATAAAATACCAACAAACAGTAATCATTATAATAGTTATCCATAATTTAACATCAAAAACAAATCCTATAAATCCTGTTGTTTCGCTACGTGGCAATAAAAATATATTGTGCATTATTCCAATGCTTATAACCCCAACAATCTTATTAACTCTATAAATATCTGGAAGTATTGTTAATAACATTCCCAATAACAAGGATATGTATATGACTCCTGTATAGCTGTAATCTAAGAAATTTTCCAATATATACGAACTTCCCCGTCCATGACCTTTAAGATAACTATCTTTCCCCAATGCTACATAAGATAATTGATGCGCCAAACTACTGCCATTAGTAGCCTTAAAAATGTTATTACCCGGTTCATTTTTTTTCTTAACGAAAATTTTTCTAACAATAGGATTTTGTTCATAACCAGACACTATGCCATTCATTGTATAATTAATTTTCTTTCTTTTTGGTAACATTTCCTCATATTTCAGCCCTTGAATCAAAGTATCATAAGTAGTTCCTTGTAAATAAATAAAATTCAGCACAAAATCTCCAGAATTCTCTTTCTTTTCTCTCAATCTATCTACAGTCGATAATAAAAATACAATAGATATTATCACTAAAATAAACTTTAATAATTTTATCTTATTAATTTCTGTTAACGTTTTACTACTTAAATAATCATATTGGAGTATTAAAATTATAAAAATAAATAATAAGAATAAAGAAATCTCATTCCTTGCTCCTTGGAGTAGGTTAGGGAATAATGCAACTATATAAAAGAAACTATATATTAAAAATTTTTTTTTCTCAATCTTAGCCAATATTAGTATATAGATTAAGTAAATTGATATATCTCCTAACATAACAATAGAAGATGGTAATCCTTTAGTGCCAGAAGTATACAAATCCACATAATTCATATTTCTTAGTAATATATAATTTATTATTCCTGCAATCAGTTTAATTAAAACTGTGATAATAAACATATACTCCAAAACTTTAATTTGATCTACAGAAAAGAAAACTTTTTCTTTAAGCATCTTATTATAATTGAATTTATCAACAATTTTATGACCTAAAAAAATACAAGCTATAGACAAAAATATTAGGTTTAGCGCTATATGATTATAATTTTCACCAGCATACCACCAATTCCATCCTTTTAATGATGCAACTGCAGGTCTTCCTATTAGAAATAAAAATATCAAAAGGTTAAATAAGATTATTATAATATTCCTGATTCTATTACTCATGTAATAATATTGAACTGAAAATATCAGTAACATGATGCTTAATAATTTTATATATAAACTATTTACATAAATACCATATGTAAATAGTAGCAAAGTAGAACACATCAATATTTTATTTAAATTCTTCTTCATTTATTATTCTCCTCTATACTTGGCAATATAAATCTATGAATATTATATATCCTACCATTAATTTCTATATACACATTAGAAACACTATCTACCTTTACCTTTTTTATATCTTTAATGTACACATACTTCAAATTATTCCCCGTATACTCTTTTGTAATATTATTCGCTATTTTATAATTTTCTTCGACATTAATTGGATATTTAACTAAAGTATCACTATTTGGTTTTTTTATAATTATATTAATCTTATCTTTTCTTAAAACTATTGCATTAATAACAATATAATCCGATACCCTATAAATATTAATCAATTTCTCATTAAATATTCCATCTTTATTCAATGCAGCAGAAAACTTATATCTATCTACGTAATCTTTTGTTGTAGGAGCCAACACGCTTTGAACTGTATTAGTATATTTCAGTTTAAAAAACTTCTCTAATTTATCATCAATATTGTATAGTTCGGATTCATCAATGTAGCCAGCTAATTCTCCTTTTATACCCTCTTCTTCTAATTTTATATATCTTTCTTCTAATTTATCATCAGTTTTTATATTATTCAACTCGTCAATACTAACGGTTCTAATATCTTCCACTATATTATTCGTGATAAGATCTGAAAGATAACCAGTGAAATCTTTTATCTCCTCAGTCTCTAAATCTAAGATTTTTTTTTCTTTTTCTCCTGCAAAATTAATTAACGTATTATTTTCATTTTTTAAAATACTAATACGTTCTAATATTAATTTCCCTTTTTCTATACTCAGCACTCGAAAATCATCTAAATTCCGTGATAAATCAATTGATTTCTTTACTTCTAAAGTATTTAAATCAATTAAATATATTTTCTTGTTACCGTAGTCTATTAAAATAATTGTATTATTTTCTACATATATTTTGAATTTTTGAGATATTTGTGGATTTATATTAGACCTTTTTATATCTTTGCTCACTATATTATTTATGTCACCTTTGGAGATTTTTTTCAATTTTATAATATCATCAGCCTTATTGGGAGAAATCACTATATAATCATGTGAACTTTCAGCTATACTTGAATATAATCCCCCTTCTATCTCTATTCGTTGAGAAATTTCCCCATTAAATTTTCTCCTTAATAATGCTCTACTTATACCTAAAGAATCAGTAGTTTGCTCATCCACTGTTAAAAAGTACCCTTTAGAATTAACTAAATATGGTGTCATATAATTCTTTAAGTAGTATCTTACACGCATTTTATTATCTATGCCTATTATAGCCTTATCCATAGGTGAAGCATACAAATAAATTTCAGAATCAGATAACTTTTCTCCAACAATTAAATTAATATAATTTAGTGAGATTTTAGGAATCTCTACTTCTAACTTTTGAATATTATTGTTATCATCAGTCATATATAATGTATTTTTTTCTCCTGCAATCAATCCTGTGATATTCAACACATGTTCTTCTGATTTATCAAATTTTTTCGATAAAATAAATTCTTCATCCTTAAAAACTTCTAAATTTATACTCGTATCCTTTTTCGTACTAAAAATAATCTGTACAGATATAGGGCTGTCATCTCTTCCCACAATTACTTTAGGTTTAGAAAATGTATATTCTTTTAAATAATTCCTTACATTTACATCTAAATTTTTCTGATATTCGATTTTCGTTGTTTGAATATCGATGCTTGATGACGAAGAAAGATCCTCAACACTTTTATCAACATAACAAAAACTTAATATTAGATAAGAAGATATAAATATTATTCCACATAAAAATATTTTTTTCATCTCATAGTCTCCATATATGCAATATAATCTTCTACACTATATAATTTCTCAATATTTAGTTTTAACTCCTCTACTTCCAATTCCCAAAACTGCTTAGGTAAACTATTTAACCTAGTTAATATCTCTTCAGAAAATCTAAATCTAATAATTTTCGCTGGGTTCCCAGCTACAATTGCATAATTTGGAATATCTTTAGTTACAACACTCCCTGCTCCTATAACTACACCATTACCAACCCTTACTCCTCTCTTTATTATTGAGTCAGCACCAATCCAAACATCATTTCCTATTATTGTTTTGACGTCTTTATCGACTAATCCTTCATTTCTAACTCTCCCACCATTCCCAGGAATTTTCTTAATATAAGAATCTGTATATAATATTGGGTGCGTAGTTACATAATCTAACCTATGATTCCCATAAGCTATTGATACGCCTGGAGCTATAGATACAAAAGATCCAATTTCTACATTACTATCTATCACAATTCCTCTAGTAATAGAATTACAATATGTAAAGTCTCCAATTGACACATTGTTAAAAATAATTGTATTTTCATTAACTGTACTATATTCCCCAATTTTAAAATTTTCACCTATACTAGATGAGTTTATTGCTGTAGTCAATTTTCTATATTTACTTCTTATAATCCATAACTTTATATATTCTTTTATTCTATACACTAATAGACTCCTCTTTTTACTGTTTTCTTTTTATTGTATTATTCAATTTTATCAACATTTCCATATTAAACATACTATTTATAAATATGAATATAATAGAACAAAATAAAACATTAATACTAGCACATATAATCCAATCAAAATAATTATTAATTATCCTGTCAGATACACTAATATATTTGATGAAAATAGCACCCGCTAGTCCATTAACAATTAATATTTTTAATGTAAATAAAAATTTTTGATTTAATATTTTATTATTTACATAAACAATGACATCTATTGTTCTATATATATAAGCAGTAATTGTAGCTATCAAAATCCCTGATAAGCCGTAATAGTTAACTAAAATTAGTTGACCAACAAAACAAATAACCATCTCAATCAACGCTCTATTTTTCGTTTCACTGTAATGTCCTATTGCGTTTATTAATGTGGCTCCTGGGGTTCTCATACAATTTACTAATCCCATAATAGAAAATAGAGTCATTAGTTCAAAACGAACATAATTTACATCTAATATCCCTGATGTATATAATTTTATGAAATCCAATGCTACTGAATAGGTCACACTATATACTAAAAAAACCAAAGTAAAATAACCCAGTTCATAAGCTCTATAATGCTCTCTTATTTTTTCTTTATTCTTTATTGCAAATAATTCTCCAAAAAATGCTAATAGAGCTGATGAAAAGACTCCCAATAGAGTATTAATACCAGTAAATATCATTGTATAAACGGAATAAACACTAGCCTCTTTACTACCACAGAAATAACTTGCTACTATTATTTGACTTCCAAATGTTATTATTCCTGCTAATTGATGAACAGTAGCTGCCTTTCTATTTTTAAGTGCAGAGAAATCTTTTTTTATTTTTTTATCTAAAAAAACATAAGTTCTAGATATATATATAACTAAAAATAAAACCCTAGAAACATACGCTAACGATAAGCCAAGTTGTACTACAACTATATTCATATCTAATTTTATCAATATATAAGTAGCTACTAAACTTAGAACTAATCCAATAGATTGAACAACATTTACAATGTATATCTTTTGATCTGCTGTTAGTAACGCTCTATATTTTCCCATAATAAAGAATTCAGATGCTCCCGCTACACTTAATACAAGAACAAGAAAAAATACTGAAAATTTCGAAAGATTAATACTAAATATAAACGGATATAAAATTGCCGTTATTAGTGATCCTATCGAATAAATCAATCCTGATTTCACAAAAACTTCATCACATGCGTTTATTATACTACTTACTTTATTTTTATCATTCTTAGCTAATGGATCATAGAGTGATACAACCGTCGATTCCGAGATTCCGGCTCCCACAAACTGAACATAATTCAATATTTGTCTTATCGATTGTACTATGCCATTAGTTGCCGAACCAAATTTTAAAATTATTAGTGGAGTAATAATAAAATTTACTATCATGTTCGTTAGCTGATAAATAATTCCTGTAAGAACATTATAAATTGCTTTTTTAGCTCTATTATCTTTCAAAAATCTTATCTCCTCAATAGTTTTCTTATAACGATGGCAACAACTACTGTCATTGGATTTGCTGAAATTTCTTTACAAATTGTACTAAATTTTTCCGAACCTTTTCTTAGTTGATAGTATTTTGAATAATACCCTAGTTTTGCCTTTAGTCCAATATTAGCCAATGCCACTTGTTCTCGAATTCTAAGTGCATTCCCTCTATAATTTTTCCTTAGTATTTCGTCATTATTCCTTGTAAGCCCGTCCGGTAAATAATCACATATGTATATTATCTCATTATACCATCTGATTTTATATCCTTGATAGGCTATCCTAGTCCACAAAATAATTTCAGATAAGAAATTTTCCCCTTCTATTTCTGGAAATTTATTATCTTTTAGAATCTTGGTTTTAAAAACTTCAAACTTATCTCCTAAAATATTATATTTATTTCTTTCTATTGAAGTTGCATCTATATATTCTCCTACAAATGTTTCACCTACAATTTCACTCTCCGAGTAGCCTTTATTAAATGATACTCCACAAAAACTGTTATTAGAATTAACCTCTTGAAATCCTCTACAAATTTTATCTACAGCATCACTTGTAAGCCAATCATCTGAATCTACAATTGCAAAATAATCACCTCTTGCATGATCGATTCCTAAATTTACCGCTCTATGTTTCCCCCCGTTTTCTTTATAAAAATAAAAAATATTTATTTTATCTTCCTCTAAAAACTTATCAACTAATAACTTTGTATCATCATTCGATCCATCATCTATAATTATCCATTCAAAATCTTTATTGGTTTGTTTTAATAATGATTGATATAAATTATCTAAAATATACGCCCTATTATAGGTTGGTGTACATATTGTACAAGATACTCTATTCATTTAATCTCCTCCTCTTTTATATTCTATACTCTATGTTTAATATATCCCTCTGTTACATTTTCCTTCTTTACTAATTTACATGGATTCCCAATTACTAGCGTATTACTAGGAACATCAACATTAACAAAGGCTCCGGGAGCAATCATAACATTATCTCCTATATTAATTTTACCTACCACAACAGCTCCGGTACCTATCCAAACATAATTTCCTATTTGAGGGACCCCTTTCCTCAGTCCTCTATTTTCTTGTCCTATGGTTACATTATGATTAATATTACAGCATTTCCCCATTATTACACCCTTATTGATAACAATATTTCTCGGATGTCCTATATATAATCCTTCTCCAATATTTTCAGTACTAAATTCTAATCCATATTTTTTAGTTATCCTGTATGATAAAAATTGAAACAATCTATTTCTATGGATATTTCTACTATAATACAAATATCTTATACCATGATGCTTAATAATTCTTATGACACCACGTAAAAAATTCCATTCTTCTCCTGTCATTCTATAATAGTCATCTAAAAATTTTTTATCCATTACTTTAATCCCCCTAAGTACTATTTTAAAAACTACTCACCTACTACCTCCTCAACAATTTCTTTGAAGTTTTCAATAATAACAG
>ERZ773180.1580-NODE-1580-length-11056-cov-5.157804_pt1 | contig 11056 bp, 11 predicted proteins | sample MGYA00511080_ERZ773180 | MGnify/ENA primary metagenome ERZ773180 (study PRJEB29015, sample SAMEA2738175) | human oral metagenome | biome: human oral; feature: human-associated habitat; material: saliva | place: China | collected 2178 ...
CCTTGTTAATGATTTCTAAATTAATTAGAAAAAATTTGACCATAGAATATTCTTATATTAAAGAAGTAATTATATCCTGAAAAACAGGCCACAATTACACATGATTTAGATGAAATATACCAGAATTATTTTAGTTTCTCCTTATAGTAATAAGAAAATCATAATTGATACTTTAATTCAACATACTATGAAATGAGAATATGAAGTTTTCTATGGGGAAAATGTGCACTTAATTTGACATTTTAGGGCGTATGAAAACTTGAATACAGGTTTCTTTCTGTTTAAATGTTTTTGCAGATACTTTTTTGTAAAAATGTGTATTACGAGTGTGTGATTGATAGACAAACATTAAAATATATGATAAACTAAAGTAGATAAAAAATTTAAAGGAGAATCCTTATGTCAGCAATTAGTTTAACCCCAGAACAGTTACAATCTCAGGCGGCTATTTATCTTAGCGCTAAAGATCAAATTGAACAAGCGGTACAAACCGTTAATCGTACAAATGGAGAAATGGCATCACAATGGAAAGGACAAGCATTCAATGCTTACCTTGAGCAATACAACCAGTTGTATACACATGTTCAAAAATTCGAGGAGCTTCTAGTGAGCATCAACCAACAATTGAACAACTATGCTCAAACAGTAGCTGAACGTGACCAACAAGATGCACAAAGCTTTGGTTTGTAGTTAATTTTGAGGAGCGTCAGGGAAACTTGACGCTTATTTTTATACCATGATGAAGAAAATTAAAAAGTACCTTTTAATTCTTTGTATCGTATTTCCTGTGCTAGTTTATGCAGACGATGGTAGCTTAAAACTTGATACAGATATCATTACAAATAGTACACAGGAAACGGTCAAAAATAGGATAGAATCCAAATATGCTCCAAATTTATTCTTAAATCGTACCCAAAAGGTTGTGGATCAGAGAACTCAAACGACGAACGAACTTATACAGGGGGCAGAGAAGACTATATTTACCCAGAGTGAAAATCATTCTATTTATCGCTTAGAAACTACTGTCGTTAAAACATCATTGTTTAATAAATACACTGTAGAGGAGAAACCCTCTTTTAAACAAAGTGACTATTCAATTTTTAAGGATTGGCTGGGAAGTGTATTTACAAGCTTTTTCTTGTTATTTATGGTTTTTTTGGGAGTCTATTTAGGAAGGAAATGGCATGGATTACGGAAAAATAAAGTTAACTCTAGAGTATAGAACAAAACAAATAGATATCCGAGTTTCAAAATCCCTTACTTGGTTAAGATTAGAAGAATTATTAAAAGATACCAGAGTTAGAGAACAGTTGAATTTACCTCTAAATAGTTCATTTTATTTCAAAGTTAGAAATAAACAAATTCATATCGAGACAACGGACATCTTGGCTGCTTATCCAGTTAGTGATGGGGATTATATAGAGATTGAAGATGTATCATAGGAGAAAAAATGTTTGAAGCAGATCAACTACAATTTGTGAGAGAAGGCAACCAAATATCAGTTCAAATTTCTTCATCAGGTTATCATAGAGAACAACTTGAATTGATTAAAGAATATTGTCCAGTAGAAATAGTGCAGAAAGATGGAGTTCTTTCTTTGCATTATATTATTCCAGAGTATTTTAAAACTGTTAAAGAAGAAATTTTAGACAGAACTACGGAACTTGAACGTTTTGGTTTGGCGCAAAGTATGTCGGTATTAGTTCATTCTGAAAATGATTATAAAATTCCGTATATTCATCCTGAAAATATCATTGTTTTTGGGAGTAATGTACAGATGTTACATTATGGAATCGAAAAATTACTTGCACCTCAACAGTATAGTTCTGAACTCTATTTAGAATCTTATAAAGCTTTAATAATTTCAATTTTAATACCTAAGGTAGATTTTGACTTAGTCATCCATGGGATTGATGCAATAAAGGAAAAGGTAGCACAGGATATTATTCCCTTAGGGAGTGTAGCTGATGTTAATAAATATATTGCAGAAAAGTATGCAAAATTATCAGAAGAGAGTTCAAAAGCTAATTTGTTGGTGAACAAGAAAAAATGGAAGGCTTTGTTAATAGGGGGAGCCTTGCTTGCTACAACCACAGTGATTTTAAGTTTTGCCACTTATAAGTCTATGTTTAAAGACGGCCCCCTAAAATCATCAGTCATTATGGCCCAATCAAATTTCATGCGAAAAGACTATTCTGAAACAGTTGAATCATTAAAAAATTATGGTGCAGAATCATTGCCAAAGGAAGCTAAGTATATCTTAGCAGCAAGCTATGTTCGTTTAGATAGTTTGAGCGATAAGCAAAAGGAAGTTATTTTAAATACGATTACAGAATCAACAGATGATACAATTTTTTATTATTGGATTTATCTTGGACGTGGAAAATTTGAAAAAGCTCTAGATGTGGCACAAAATATCGGGGACACACAATTGATTTTACACGCTTATACAAATCTATATGAATCAGTCAAAGCAGATATCAATATGAACGGTTCTGAGAAACAAAAGAAACTTGAAGAATATGAAAAGAAAATAAAAGAACTTTCTGCTGAGATTGGAGAAGCTACTACAAATAGTAGTGATAAAAAAGCATCTACTGAGACCACAACTCCTAAGGACAACCAAACAAAAGAAAAGAGTGAACGATAAATGAAGGCAAAAAAGCTAGAATATGATCATCAACTGGGAGACCAACTAGGAGAACTTCATAAACCTCTTTATACCTTGTTGATTGAACAAGAAAAACTGGAAAAAATAGATTTGTTTGAAGGACAAGAGGTAAGAGTAGGTGCTAACAAGTATACAGTAGAAGGCAGAAGAGTCTATCGAAACGGTAAGGAATTAGAAAGAGGAAAATCTACCTTTGATAAAGAAACTGTAACCTTATTGGTCCCTGAAGAGGATATTTTTGTCACTTATATTTTTCCGCCACAACGATTTATTTGTAGCAAGAAAGAATCAGCTGACATTAGTTGGTCACTTTCAAACCAACTTATTTTCTCAAATAATCAAGTACAGGTTACTCTTGGGGAATCTCCAATTTATCTAAATGACCGTCTTATCAAAGAGGAAGGGCTTTATCCGTTTGAAGTGGGAAACCGAATGAAGGTTTCTAACTATTTTATAGAAAAAAGAAAAAACCAGTGGAAGATTGGATGTCTTTTTGAAGAACCACAATTGAATAAGAATCGAATTCTGATACAAGAAAAAAATAATGAATATCCGATGGATTTTCCAGAGTATAGAAGGAGTCCGAGAGTCAACCCTATTATCCATAGTGGGAAAATCATTATCAATCAACCTCCACAGCCGATAAAGCCACCAAAAAACTCGCTCATCCGAGCAATTGTTCCAGCTTTAGGGATGTTTACTTTAACTGCATTTAGTTCAATTTGGACAAAAGGGAATCCTGTAATGATGCTAGGAATGGGTGGTTTTAGTCTCCTGACTGCAGCGACAACTATGAGTCAGTATTTTGAGGAGAGAAAGGATACCAAAGAGCAGGAAAAAAATCGTATTCAAGACTACGAAGCATATTTATTAAAACAAGTATCCGACTTAGAAAGATACTACAAAGAAGAAACTAATATTTTACATTACAATCAACCGTCAATATCAACCATTACTGAACTGATTGCAAAGTATGATTCTAGAATTTATGAGCGAATGGACTATAATGAAGATTTCTTACAGGTGTCTTTAGGATTAGGAGATAAGTTAAGTCAGCTAGAGTTGCAAACAAATTTTGATGAGCAAAGTAAAGATGAAATATCGCAATTTGCTCGAACAGTCTTGCAGGATTACAGTTTGCAAAAGAAGGTTCCAATCACTGTTAATATTTTTGAAGCGACAGTTGGTCTTGTTGGTAACAGTGAAGTAACTAGGACAGCTGTGTATAATATGCTTTTACAGATGGCAATGTTCCATAGCTACTTAGATGTTAATTTTATCAACCTTGTTCAAGAACAGAGATATGAGAAGGATTGGTCTGAGTGGCGCTTTCTTCCACATTTTAATATGCAGGAACGAAATATTCGTGGTTTTGTTCATGATGCCAGAAGCCGTGATGCTGTTCTAAATTCGCTTTATCGTATCATTCAAAAACGTTCTCAAATCAAACGTGAAATGGGGGAAAAAGATGCGCGCTTTAAACCTCATTATGTCTTAACGATTATGGATGACTCCCATTTACTTGGCCATAGTTTGAATGAGTATCTAGCCAAGGATTTGACAGAGTTGGGTGTAACAGTCATTTGGGTGAAAGAGGCACGTCGTCTTTTGCCAGAAACTATCACAACTCTAATTGAATATAAGAATCAAAATTTAGGTCAAATCATTAATGATGAAGGTGCCTATAGTGCTCAAACCTTTATTCCCCACCCGCTGTTGGATTGCTATGAAGATTCTATTCGTACTTTAGCAAATCTAAAACACATGGAAGTAGAGAAGAATACGATCCCCAAATCCGTTACTTTTTTGGAACTCTATCAAGTCAGAGAAGTTGAAGAGTTACAGGTTGCGTCTAGATGGTCCAAAGCGGATATTTTTAAAACATTAGCAGTGCCATTAGGATTGCGTGGGAAAGATGACCAGGTGGAGCTCAACTTACATGAACGTGCACATGGACCACACGGCCTCGTAGCAGGAACTACTGGTTCAGGTAAATCGGAGATTCTTCAGTCTTATATATTATCCATGGCTGTAAATTTTAGTCCGGAGGATGTTGGATTTCTTACCATTGACTTCAAGGGTGGAGGGATGGCGAATCTTTTCAAAGATCTCCCACATATGCTTGGGTCTATTACTAACTTAGATGGCGCGGCTAGTGCGCGTGCCCTAGCTTCTATCAAAGCAGAGTTACAAAAACGCCAACGGCTATTTAATCAATTTGGTGTCAACCATATTAATGGATACACTAAATTATATAAGGAAGGCCAAAATGCTACTGACAAATCAGGCTATCCAGACAAACCATTACCTCATCTCTTCCTTATTAGTGATGAGTTTGCTGAATTGAAAGAACATGAACCAGAATTTATGACAGAGCTGGTTTCGACAGCCCGTATTGGACGTTCGCTTGGAGTCCATCTAATTCTTGCTACACAAAAGCCATCAGGTGTCGTTAATGATCAAATATGGTCAAACTCTCGTTTCAAACTAGCTTTGAAAGTGTCAGATGAGTCTGATTCAAATGAAATTATCAAAACACCAGATGCAGCGAGTATCACTGAACCAGGGCGTGCTTACTTACAAGTAGGAAATAACGAAATCTATGAATTGTTCCAGTCTGCATGGAGTGGTGCGCAGTATGCCCCACAAACAGAGGGAGTTCAAGAAGTTGTTGATGAACGAATTTGGTTGATAAATGACCTAGGACAATATGAGTTGCTATCTGATGACCTATCTAAGGACGAAAATTATACTGCTGATCAGACGGAAGAAATCACGGAACTCTCAGCTGTTGTAAACTACATAGCAAGAGTGAGCAAGACTGTTCCCCTCAACCTGCCAGATAAGCCGTGGTTAGAACCACTAGAGACAGCCATCATATCCCCACAAACAGATATTCACTGGACTGATGAAAAAGTATTGGCCGTTCCATTTGCTCGAATGGATATTCCGACAGAGCAACGTCAGAAGGATTATCATTTTGATTTGGAAAAAATGGGTCATACAGTTTTCTATGGTTCACCAGGTTTTGGGAAATCCCTAGCTCTTCAAACTCTAGTGTTAAATCTCGCTCGTTTGAATACTCCAGAGCAAGTACAAATCAATTTATTTGACTTTGGGACAAATGGACTCTTGCCACTAAAAGATTTACCTCATGTAGTTGATTTGACAAGGTTTGACGAAGAAGAAAAACTGGTTAAGTTTTTAAAACGTATTGACCATGAGTTGAAGATTCGCAAGGAGAAGTTTGCGCTCTATAATGTAGCAAGTCTTTCTCAATACGAACAAAAATCGGGTGACAAACTCCCTGCTATTCTTACTATTTTTGATGGCTTTGATACTATAAAAGACACACAACTAGAAGAGGCTATTGAAAGTACGATTAACCGCATCCTACGTGAGGGAGCGAGTCTTGGATGCTATGTGATTTTAACAGCACTTCGTTCAAATAGCCTTAAAATCAGTATGTCAAGTAATATCACCTCGCGCTTGGCCTTTTACCTGGTTGATGAAGGAGCTTCTAAGGAAATTATCGGACGCGATGCTTTAATTCAGCAAGAAATTTTTGGCCGTGCCCAGTTGAAAGAAGATATCCCTTATGCCATTCAGGTTTATCTCCCAATAAGTGGAGAAGGGGACATTGAGCGTCTATATAACTTGGAAGAAGAAGTCAAGTTGATTGCAAGAAGCTGGACAGGAGTTTGCCCAGAACCAATCCCAATGTTGCCAAATGAAGTGACGCTTGATGAATTTAAACAATCAACTACAGTTCAAGAGATGCTGAAACAAGATCAAATCCCAATCGGATATGATAAAGAAACGACTAAGGTGGTAGGTTTTAATCCTAAAGAACATGGCTATTTTGTCATTATGGATGACACACCACAGCAAACAGAACTACTCGAAGCAGTGTTATTGATGGCATTTGAAAATTTGAATGGGCAAGCTCAACGTATTCTTTTTGATATTGATGGACGTCTTGCAAATCCAGATAGTTTTGATTCAATCATCTTGTTAAATAACTTTAGTACAGCTTTAACAGATCTTGTTAGTGAAATTGAACGAAGACTACACGGTGGCGATAATCAAATGATGTTTGTTTACATGCCAGACATTCATACCGTAAATGAAAAAATGTTACTTTCTGCAAATGTGTTAGAAACGATTATCAAAAATGCCTCTAAAGCGGGAGTTTACTTTATTTTCCATGGCTATCAGAAAAATATCGAAAGTAAATTTGATGAATTTAGTAAGAGATTGCGTGCAAATATGCCAGCAGGTATATTTGGTACTAGATTTATGGATCAAGGAATGATTAAAGGTAAGTCAAATTACAAAGAAACTCTTCTAGAAGTCGATGAAACTCATTTCTTTGTTGGAAGAGAAGTTTTCAGAATTAAGTTACCAAGATAATATCAGCAATCCTTCACGCTTGAACTTGATAAGAGTCCATCCCCAAAAGTTAACTAGAGGACTTCTCACTTTTGGGGATTGATTCAAAGGGTGTAAGTTTAATCTTAAGAATATGTATATGGGTTGTTGATTCTACGCAAAATATGCTAAAATAAATTACAGTTTATAAAAAGGAGAAGGGAAATGGGGTCGTATTATAAACAAATTGCGGCTAGATTTCGTCGACAAGCTGCTGAAGCTCAAAGAGAAAAAAGTGTAGTTGACGGGAAAATATCTAGATTAAGAAAAGCTAGCAGTGCTTTAGTAAGTGAGATACAGTCTATTGATAATCGTGCAAGATCTTTAGGTCAGATTCTTCCTTTAGATTCCTCTAGTTTTAAGGGGAGTCGTCAGCAAGATTTTGAAGGTCATTTTTATAATTTAGGGACTAATATTACTAATTTTCGAGATAGCCATAACAATAATAAAACAGCTATTGAGGATAAGATACGTAGTCTGGAAACTCAATCAAGTGACCTTCAGTCTGCAATAGCATCTTATTATCGTCAGGCTCGTGTCTATGAATATATGGAGGATTAGGGAGAGAAATGGTAGATACAGGTGTAAATCAATCCAGTTGGAACACTATTACAAGAGGTGTTTCTACATCAACTACAGGAATCGGTAAACTAGGTGATATGCGGTTTAGTCGCACAGATCTTACCCCTTTTACCACTTTTAATGACGTTTTGGAGCACTTTAACAAGTCTATTGTTACTTTGAAAAATTTTACCAGCACAGATGCTCTAAAAATGGAACAAGCAGGACAGAATAAGATAGATGATGACACGCATGAAGCAGGAGCTATCGCATCAGGAGCTATCGCATCAGGAGGGTTGCTACCATGAAGGAAGAACAAATGGTTTTATTCGCCCGAGCCTTGTCTAGATGTAACCTATCTGAGAAGGAGCAAGAAGTATTGACAGCGGTAGCGATGACCCTATCAGGACATCCGGATGTTTTTCGAGCCTGTTATATAGCTTTTATGAATGACGAACCTAGTTATCATTATCATCCAATGATAGGGGCGCCGTTGGAGTTTTTCTATGAAAAAGAACTCGTGCGAATTCGGCGTCTCCAGGAAGAAGTCACCTTACCTCGTTCGCTTTTTATCCAGTATGCTTCCTATGTGGATCTCTGTTTAAGTCGTATCTATCCTTTGGGTAGTGTTGTGGAACTTGATCGTGAGCTTCTTCCTAAGGACTTGGTTGAGTCATTTGAAAGCGAGCAGATGGACTTTTTTGTAGTCATTTCAGGACGTCGAGTTGATTTGGATAATGGTCATTATATGGACTACATCGGTCATGGCTATCCATTTGGATTACGCTTTGACACTTCACCCTTGTTTTTAAGCAATCTCTTGATCAAGAGAGTAGTATCAGAAGGGTATTCGGATACCGCGGATGAACACTACTGCCAAGAAGCTCTGCGTAAGGACTATCTAGACGCAGGGTTGATTTCCAGTGTTTACGCAGAGGAGGAAGTGAATGAAGATTGATGTAACTGAAGTTCGAGTTCAAAAAGAGTTGTTAGTTATTTCGGTAAATAGTATCAAGGAGCAGCTATCTGTTTCGAGAAGTCGTCTATCAGAGGTCGTTTCAACCGATAGCCTCAAAGGGGCAGTGAAGGATGCCATTAACCAGAAGGTGACCAACTATCAGATACCACTGGTTGATAACTATGTCAATGCCCTAGATAGCATTGTCAGTCGCTATGATGAACTTGTGAAGCTCTTTCAAGACATGGTGTCAGAGACTGACAACAGTGCGATAATTAAGACAGAATACCTAGAACGCATCAAGCAACGGATGAAAGATCCAATCGAGGGATTAAAGAGTAGTTCCAGTAAGACACAAAATATCTATGCAGGGATAAGTGATATCCTAACGTTGACGAATCCAAGCTTGGATAGTGTGAATACAAGTTATAATCAAGCAGTCAAGAGTTTAGATGATACCATAAAGAACATGGAAGCTTTTAATCAACTTGTTGGAGATAGTAGCTTTACAGATTTGATAAATGTTCAAAATAATCAATTAAAGTTTCTCGCCCTTCGTTCAAGCACTCCATATACCGAATACGCGGCAATAAGTTATTATCGCAGTACAGGTTTTAAAAACGATGTTGCAGAATATACTAAGGCTGTGCATAGTGGAGGAAAGAAAGTAGAGTTACAGAATGATTTAGCCAAACGATTAGCTGAGTCTAAGTATAGTGGAGAAAAAATTAAGACGCTTCCACCTGGAGTTGTGGTTGATGGTGATTTTTCCGATTTAGATGCGGGATTTGAAGCTTATGCTGGGAAAACTACTGCAGGTGATAAGAATTTAGGCGGTGAAGTTTCGGTACTTAAGGCAGATGTTTCTGCTGGTATAATCCTGCCACGAGCGTCTGTCAAAGAAAGTAAAAAAGATGGCTCAGAAAATAAAAAACCTTCTCAACAATATGGCGTTGGAGTTAAAGCTAAAGCGAAAATTACCGGTGCTGAGGCGGAAGGGCATGCTCGCTTGGGAGATGATAGAAACGATATCCATGGAAAACTTTCTGGATCTTCATTTACAGCTTCGGCAGATGCAAGCGCCCAAATTGGTTTTTTTACTAATAAGAAAGGTGAACTGGAGAGAGGATACCAATTAGAGGCGGGAGCTGATGCTTATATTGTAGAAGGAGAAGCCAAAGCTGGATTTAAAATATTTGGTCTTACGATTGATGTAAGTGCTTCTGCTGGAGTGGGTGTTTCTGCTAGGGCAAAAGTGGGAGTAACAACTGAAAAAGCAGAGGCAAAAATGAAACTAGGACCATTTGGATTGGGCTTATCAATAGGGTGGTAAAACATGGAAATACAATTACAATTGCGTGGAAACTCAGAAGGATTTATCCTTCAGTCAAAATTACCTGATGATGAACATTGGACTGAAAGAATTGAAATCGTTCAAGAAGAGGAAGGTTACCGTCTATATGCAAAAGATGTAGAAATTCTTGTCTTGAAAGAATCAGAATATATTTCTAAAAGAAAAAGAATAGTCGCAAGAGGGTTAAATAAGGATTTGATTTATTATGAAGAAAAAAGATTTGAACATTTATGGGAACAAGCATACTGGCATGGAGTTTTTCAATTCAATTTAAATAACTATGAAATGACGTGTGTAGGTTCAGGTAGTAAAGGAGATATTTTACCTGTCACAAAAGATGGCATTCCGATTGCCGTTTATGCTGCAAGTAATATTGCAATTGCTGGAAAGAGAAACTTTTCTCTCTATACTGAAAATATTGACGAAATTGACAATTTACTGATGTTTTACGTAATTAAATATATTAGGGGATATGACTTTTTAGATATTGATTCTTTATCTGCAAGATATCGTTTCTTTTATCAATTCGATGATCGCTCAGCTATTACGAAGGAACATTTAGATATGCTTCCAGAGGAGAGAAGACCTTCTAAGTTAGAGGCGTTTATCATTTATTTTTTATCAGCCTTCTTTGTTGTGGGTATCAGTTTGGTATCATTACGCCCTTTGTTCTCACTTATAGTAATACTACTGATACATTCTATTTATAATATCATAAAGAATTGGAGAGACAGAGGTGAATAGTAGATTATTTACCTATTGATTTATTATTGATGCTACATAAAAAAATCTAAAAATGGTTCTAATTGCCTGATTAAAGGCATGAGAGGATGGTTTAAATGATACTGGAACGAATTAAAAAAACTTTATTAACCACATGATGAGAAAGGAAATCAGAAAGCAAAACATGAACGGTATTATCAACTTAAAGAAAGAAGCAGGGATGACCTCGCATGATGCGGTTTTTAAATTGCGTAAGATTTTAGGAACTAAGAAAATTGGTCATGGTGGGACCTTGGATCCGGATGTGGTGGGTTCAGCTGGGTAGTTGATATATTTGTGTTGCCTGGATCACAAAACA
>ERZ773180.1583-NODE-1583-length-11032-cov-30.002642_pt1 | contig 11032 bp, 5 predicted proteins | sample MGYA00511080_ERZ773180 | MGnify/ENA primary metagenome ERZ773180 (study PRJEB29015, sample SAMEA2738175) | human oral metagenome | biome: human oral; feature: human-associated habitat; material: saliva | place: China | collected 2178 ...
GTGGAGTGGTCTGCGCGGCTCCTTGAGCCTCATGTACTCAAGTATGCACCCTCTCGGAGGGTCTGTCAATAGACTTGAGCGTATTTAACTCAACTTTTTTGTGTGGAGTGGCGTGAGGGGCGGGTTTTTTAGGGTTCGGAGGGGCGTTTTGCGGGCAATTTTGGGGCGGCGGCGAGGCGCGGATGGGCGGTTTTGCCGCGGAATTCCGGGGTTTTTGGACTGGGCGAGGGTGCGGCGCGGCGATTCAGCGCACGGCGGACCTGGGCGGGCTAACTGGGCGAAAAATTTTTTAAAAATTTTTAAAAACGTGCGAAAAACCCAAAAATTGGGGTGCCAGAGGTGCCGAAAGGTGGATTGGGGGCACCCTTGATAGGGTGTGTGGGGCAATTTTTAGGTCTGGAGGCTAGGCCTCTGGCAGCGTTGCTAGGGGTGCGCTTCGTGCAGGTACCTCAACTACAAGCACCAGCCATGAGATCCCAGAGATTCGCCCCTCTTATATATAGAGGGCCTGCTTGCAAGCTCCATCGCTCGCTTTATGAGGGGTATCTCCGCTTGTCCGAGTCGTAATTCTCTAACCTTCACCTGTGGCTTGAGGCCACCCGCCTGCCGTATGCTGGTTACGACCATATCCTCTCAAAGTAGACAGGAGAATCCCGTGTCGAAACAAGACACTTCAGGAGCTCACGGAAACGCCGCCCCACCCGACAAAAACAACTCTCAAGAAACACCCGAATCATCGAATAAATTAAGATTCACTCTACTTTTTATTTCAATAATTATCAGCCTTCTAATCGCCCCATTTTTCCTCACGGATAACATCTTTAACATATGCGTTTTCTTTGCAACATTTACAACCCTCATATTCGCACTAACCGATTTGATCATCTACTTACTAAAAGAATCCCCAAGCCTCATCACTCCTCAAATAGACCCCGCAGAAAAAGACCATAAAACCAACAAGAATCCTCTAAGAAGTTCAACCAAAAAGGTGGTTCATTACATACAACGACACCAGACTAGGGCATCGCGAATTATAATCTCAATATTAAAAAATAAATGGCTTACAGAAACATTGATAATAGTTACAACGTTCCCTGTCTCACTAATAATTGCAGAACATTGGAAAGAGATAATAAGCGAAATAACCACGATACTTGAATTTTTCACAATCAAGAACAAGTCACTCGGAATTTCAATATTGGCAACAATCATAGTTGCCCTAATAAAATTTCGTAAAAGGATTATTAAAACTTTCCAGAAATTTATTTCCAGTTTAACAAGTAAATACTTCGTATTCACATTGGCCAGCCTTGCGATTATTGGCGCATCATCAGCTCTATTAATACCAAGTTATACAAATTGGTTTAGGGAGCCCGGATATACTAGTGTACACCAAGAGAGTGCAAAAGAAACCCCAGAAAAAGCACAGAATACGCCCAGTCCTACACCCTCGTCTACCGGCAATAAGGCTGCAGAGGTAGAACAAAAATCGACTTCGGATTTAAGACTTCACCTTCTGTATATCACAGGTGGTATTATTGCCATTCTTGGTCTCCTTGAAACAAATCGAAAAAATAGCCAAGATCATATCCGCCAAGTTCACGCAGCTCGCCGTGACCGATACATTGAAGCGGTCGATAAGCTCTCGAGCGAGAATGCACCGGTACGCCTTGGTGGAATATATGCCCTCGTAGGCCTTATTGATGAATGGCTAGATGACGATAATATCGACGAGCAAACTCGAGTAAAAGAGGGGCAAATTATTATCAATAACCTTTGTTCATACATCCGTTCACCCTACCCACTAGCTGAGAAAATTAAGGAACACGAAGCCCATGAGAATCTAGAAAAACTCAAAGAAAAAGAATCCAAGAATCTCCTCAGTGCAGAAGAGTTCCTCCAGCTCGAGGCTCTCCACAAACATTTCACAGATTCTAATGGTTATAAAAAATCTAAAGATATCGTTACAGAGTATGCCAAGTTCCGCGAAGAGCAGGATGTACGCCGCACTATCTTCTTTGAGATGAGCAAGCGCAGTAGCACCTTCAAAAGAGATGAAGAGAACAGGGTAATCAAAACCTACCCCGGCCCCTGGAGTAACTTTGAATTCGATTTTAGCCAAGCGCAAATCTTCTATCCCCTCAACAGCATCACAATCGAGAAAGGCTTTTTCCTGGATGCAAAGTTCTATACTGGCACGGATTTCAGTGGGACAACCTTCACCAACGTTCCAGAATTCTTCAGAGCGATTTTCACTGGCTCTGCAGACTTCAGTATGGCGACATTCGCCAGTACCACGAGCTTCTTCGGAGCAACCTTCAGCGACTCCGCAGACTTCAACCATGCATGCTTCACCAGCTCTGCAGACTTCAGTAAGACGACCTTCAACAAGGCAAACTTCCATGGGGCAAAATTCCATGGAGCGAACTTCATCGAAGCGACTTTCGCCGAGGTAGACTTTGGCCTAGCGACTTTCACCGGTACCGCGAATTTCTATGAGGCGACCTTTAGCAATGCAAAATTTAATGGGACGACCTTCACCAATGCGGAGTTTTTGGTCACGACTTTCACCAACACCGCCGACTTCTCCGGGGCGACTTTCACTAACACCGCCGACTTCTGTATGGCCGATTTTAATGAGGCAGACTTCGGCATAGCGACCTTCACCGGCGCTGCGGACTTCAGCATAGCGACCTTCACCAATGCGGAGTTTCTTGGGACGACCTTCACCAGCACCGTAGATTTCAGCTTCACGACTTTCACCAAGGCGGACTTCAGTAAGGCGGACTTCAGTAAGGCGGACTTCAGCAAGGCAACCATTAGTACTGCATCCTTCATGGAAACGAATTTCACCATCGTTGCGAATTTCAGAGGAGTAACTTTCGCCCAGGAGGCGAACTTCTTTGTGGCAACTTTTGCCAGTACCGCGGACTTCAGCGGAGCGGCTTTTCCCCTATTCACAATCTTCTATGGGGCAACTTTCGCCCAAGAAGTAAGCTTCAACGATGCGTTCTTCGAATATTCTGTACTATCCCCCTTTGCGGTTGAGCATGCACAAGCTCAGTTCTCCCTTCAACTAGCTCAAGAGGACTATGATTTCTCAGTTCATAGCGGTAGCGTGCATATACAACTTGGCAAAGCTGAACTTGATGGAATAGAACGCCAGATTCCGGCCGGAACTGTGCTCTTCGACCCTGATTCATGGGATGAGGAAAAGCAGGAATACACCCGTGTGAGTAAGCCTGCAAAGTAAATAGAAAGTTCTAAAGCATCCTCTAATGAGGCTACTAGAGAAGTCCTGCCTGCACCTCTCGTGCAGGCGGGGCTTCTTCTTTTGCCCAGCGCGAGCGCGCCAGCGCGGGGTCCTCCCCTATGCTGGATATAAGCCAGCACCGGAGCAGGAAAGGCACACCACCATGAACCTCAACAAACTCTTAACCGCGCTGCGGCAACGCAAAAACACCCCGGCACGCACCCAGCAGGCCGGGCGGCACGAACGCTACACGCACGCCCTCGAACAATTCCTCGACGGACACCAGCCCGCCGTACGCCTCAGCGGGGTGTACACGCTCGTAAACCTCGCAGACGAATGGCTCACCGACGCATCCCTCTCCGAGCAGGTACGCCGCGAAGAAGCCCAAACCATCATCGACGCGCTGACCGGGTGCATCCGCACGCCCTACCCCCTCGCACAGAAACGGCAGGCCCTAGAAGCAGACGAGGCCCCCGAAGGGTACGAAGGCGACTTTACGCGCGATCAGGAGGCACTACGCGAAGAGCAGCTGGTGCGCCGCACAGTCTTCATGGAGTTCAGCCGCCGCCTCGCCGCCGTTGCCGAAAGCCCCGAGAAAGACAACGGGGAAAGCAAGCACGCGGTGCCGTCAATATCGCCCATGTGGGCTAACCTGCGCTTCGACTTTGGCGGCGCGCCCATCTTCTACCCGCTACAGCAGCTGTACTTTCAGAACGCCGATTTCGCCTCTGCAACCTTCTACGGCCCGGCGGATTTCTTCGGCGCGACCTTCCACGGTGACACCAGCTTCTCGGCAGCACAGTTCACCGCTGACGCATCCTTCCACGGCGCGAACTTCACCGACTGGGTGGGCTTCAGCGCCGCACACTTCGCGGGCGCGGCAGAGTTCAGCGGGGTGCATTTTGCGTACGCGGCAAGCTTCGCGACCGTAACCTTCACCGGCGAGGCTGACTTCTCAGACGCGGTCTTTTCGGCTGCGGCGGACTTCGCGGTATCCGCTTTCAAGTCCGATGCCGACTTCTCACGCTTGAACACCGAAGGCATAGCCAGCTTCGCGGCGGTCACCTTTGAGGGAAAGGCAGTATTCACCGCCTCCACGTTCCACGATGAGGCGCACTTCGCCGCGTCGGTATTCAACCGCCCGGCGGTGTTCTCCAAGTCGTTGTTCGGCGGGGCCGCGCGCTTTGCCGGTATAGTGACCAAGCAGTCCGCAATGTTCCGCAACGTGCGTTTTGCGAGCGCGGCGGACTTTAGCGGGGCGTCCTTCACGCAGTACGAGGATTTTGGTGGGGCGCGGTTCGACGGCGACGCCACGTTCAGCCGGGCGTCTTTTATTGCGCTTCCGAGGACGCGCTATGAGATGGACTTCCCGCAGCACGCGAACTTCGGTAACGCGGCCTTCGCGCAGGATGCCGACTTTAGTGAGGCGACGTTCATGGCGCATGTCGGCTTCTACAAGGCGACGTTCGCGCGGGAGGTGAGCTTCAACGGGGCGAGCTTTGAGGGCGCCTACTTCGCGGATGCGACGTTCAGTCAGAAGGCGGATTTCAGGCAGACTAGCTTCATGTATGTTAAGCCGTCCTTTGAGGCTTTGGATAGGCGGCTGCAGAGGGCACGGTTTTCGGCGCAGGCGGATCCGCAGGATTACCTGTTCGAGGCGCGCCCGGAGAGCCCACACGGTTTCAATTGCGGCGCGGCGACGCTTCTTAATAGAACGTTCGTTCTGCCTCTCGGCGCGGTGCTGTACGACCCGGATTCCTGGGACGAAGAGAAGCAGGAGTACACGCGCGTCAGTGAGCCCGCGCAGTAAAACCTATCTCTCTCTCTCCCCCCCCCCCCGTCGGGGAAGCCCACACACACAGGCCCCGCCCGCACATCCAGCGCTGGCGGGGTCTTCGTTATGACCGGGCACGACTCACGGCGAGTAGCTTTACCCTATGCTGGAAGGTGAACGTTCCTATCAGAGAGGACAGGAGAACCTAGTGCCCAGCAATAACACATCATCCGCTCCAGAGAACCCAGTAATCCCGAAATCTCAGGAGAGGCCTTGGTATATCCAGCACTTTACTAAGCTCCTTATTGGCTTTGGCCTGGGCGGCGGCGCGGTTGCAATTCTGCTGCCTTGGATGCTGTGGTTGCGCTGCGGCATGAGCTCGGGTAGTTCAGATCAACTGCGCCTGCATCTTCTGTACGTCACTGGCGGCATTATTGCGGTTCTGACTCTTCTGCAGACAAACTGGAAGAATCAGGGTGACCGTCTCAAAATTGACGCGGACATCAAGAAGAATGAGCAGGACGCGGAGAACGAGGCTGCAAAACGTGAACAAGATGCTGTCAAGAGTGAACGTGACCATACCCGCCAGGTACACGCTGAACGCCGCAGCCGCTACACCACGGCTGTAGAGCAGCTGGCTAATGAGAAAGCGACTGTCCGCCTGGGCGGCATCTATACCCTTGTGGGCTTGGTCGATGAGTGGCTCGCTGATGACACCCTCGAACAAGAAGAGCGACAAAAAGAAGGGCAGGTTATTATCAATAACCTCTGCTCCTACATTCGTTCCCCGTTCCCCCTGGCGTTAAAGGCTGAGATACTTGAGGACGATTCAGGGCCTGGTAACTATGCAGGAGACTTCTCCAAAGACCAGGCAGCATTTCATGAAGAACAGGATGTACGCCGCTCTATCTTTGATGAGATGAGCAAACGAAGTAGCTCCGTAATACTGAGCGATGAGGGCGATGTAATCGAAACTATTCCGGGAAAGTGGCGTGAATTCGATATTGATTTCAGCCGAGCACCTATTTTCTATCCTCTCAACGCCATAACTATTGAGAAAGGTAATTTCTCTTCTGCCAAGTTCTACAGTAACGCGGACTTCAACGAAGCAACCTTCATCGAAACCGCGGATTTCAGTGCAGTGATATTCCCCAAAGCCGCGAAATTCAACGAAGCAACCTTCGCCCAAGCCGCGAAATTCAACGAAGCAACCTTCGCCCAAGCCGCAGAATTCAGCGAAGCAACCTTCGCCCAAACCACGGGATTCAACGCAGCAGCCTTCGCCCAAAGGGCGGACTTCTTCGGGACAAAATTTACCAGCTTTGCAAACTTTAGCGGGGTGAAATTCACTAACACCGCGAACTTTTTCGCCGCAACTTTTACCGACGCTGCAATCTTCGTCGCCGCAGCCTTTACCAACACCGCGAACTTCTTCGGGACAAAATTCACTCAATGGGTGAATTTCAGACAGGCAACCTTCTCCAAGAGTGTTATTTTCATCGACACAACTTTCAAAAACTATGAACCATTCTTTGTGAGCGGAAACTTTCGAGCCAGGTTCTCCGTCCACTCAGCTCAAGATGACTATAAATTCGAGGTATCAGAGAATCACCGTCCTATTGAAACCGAGCAGATTACCGTAGCTGACGGCAGGGTATTCACTATTCCTGTTGGTTGCGAGCTTTTCGACCCTGCACCTTTGCCTGCACCCAAACCGAAAGAAAAGTCCACTGAATAAGGCTCACCTTCTAAAAGGCCCTGCCGACCCCACGTCGGCGGGGCCTTCAGTTTTGACCAGTCACGACGCATGGCAAGCAGGTTTACCCTATGCTGGAAGGTGAACGTTCCTATCAGAGAGGACAGGAGAACCAGATACATGTTCTTAGAGTCAACGGAAGCCTGGCAGCTACTCAGCCTATGCACTGCATTGACCGTCGCTTTCTTACTCGCTGTGCATTTCACCAAGCTAAAGGCGAAGGTACCCTTGTTCTACAGCTGGATTGGGGCAATCGCCATCTTCGGCGGAGCATTAGCTTTTCTCCTACCCATCGCGCTCAACTCCGGTTTTGGAAAGGACGATGACGGTCGGGTTCTCAGGCAGCTCATTCTCTACACCACCGGTGGCGTTCTAGGTGTTATCACCCTTGGCGAGAGCCATCGAAAGAACAACCAAGAAAAAGAGAAAAACGAGAATGATCATACCCGTCAGGTCTATGCAGAACGTCGCAGCCGTTATACCAAGGCTATTGAGCAGCTTGCTGATGAGAAAGCAGCCGTCCGTCTGGGCGGCATCTATACCCTTGTCGGTCTAGTCGATGAATGGCTTGCGGATGATAGCTTCAAGGAAGAAAGCGACCGACACAAGGAAGGGCAGGTTATTGTCAATAGCCTCTGTTCCTATATTCGTTCGCCCTTCCCTCTGGCATTAAAAGCAGAGATGATTGAGGGCGATTCAGAGCCTGATAACTATGAAGGAGATTTCTCCAAAGATCAGGCGGCATTTCGCGAAGAACAGGATATACGCCGCGCTATCTTCGTTGAAATGGGCAAGCGCAGTAGCGGCACTATCGAAGAGGAAGGCGAGGTAGTCGAAACCGTTCCAGGCCCCTGGAGTGACTTTGATTTTGATTTCAGCCGAGCGCCCATTTTCTACCCCTTGAACAACCTCAACATTGAACAAGGCAATTTTGCATCCACCCGCTTCTACGGTAAAGCAGATTTTGTGGATGCGAAGTTCGTCAGAGACGCAGACTTCAGGAACGCGAAATTCACCAAAGACGCAGACTTCTGGGGTGCGGAGTTCACCGGAAACGCTGACTTCCAGTACGCGGAGTTCCTCGAAGACGCTGGCTTCAGGAAGGCGAAGTTCACCGGCAACATAAGCTTCGGCGGCGCGGAGCTCACCGGCAACGCATACTTCGGCGGCGCGGAGTTCACCGGCAATATAAGCTTCAGGGGTGCGGAGTTCACCGGTAACGCACACTTCGGAGACGTATACCTCGGGAACGTGAAGTTCGTCGGAGACGCAGACTTCGGGAACGTGAAATTCTCCAGAGATGCAGACTTCGGGAACGTGAAGTTCGTCGGAGACGCAGACTTCGGGAAGGCGAAGTTCACCAGAAATGCAGCCTTCCAGTACGCGAAGTTCACCAGAAATGCAGACTTCTGGGAAGCGGAGTTCACCGGAGACACAGACTTCTGGGAAGCGGAGTTCACCGGAAACGCGCATTTCCTGGGTGCGAGGTTCAGCGGAAACGCGCATTTCCTGGGTGCGAAATTCACCGGAAACGCAGGATTCGGGAACACGAAGTTCACCGGAAACGCAGGATTCGGGAACACGAAGTTCACCGGAAACGCGCATTTCCTGGGTGCGAAATTCACCGGAAACGCAAATTTCGGGAACACGAAGTTCACCGGAGACGCATACTTCCTGGATGCGAAATTCACCGGAAACGCAAATTTCGGGAACGCAAAGTTCACCGGATACGTAGGCTTCAATGGCTCGTATTTCGGACAGTATGCGCCCACATTTGCAGGCATCTCTGGCGCTGCCAGGTTCTCTGCACAGGTGGATCCGCAGGACTACGTTTTCACAGTCCGTGAAGGTAGCAAAGCTATCAAATGTGGAACGGCTACACTTCTCGGCAAGTCATTCATAATCCCCCTTGGAACGGTACTCTTCGGCCCCAGTTCGAGAGGTAAGAACAGCAGAACCAGCGAGCCAGCAAAGCCGCTAGATAACTCCAACAACGGCAAAGATGACAACCCCGAATAGGACTTATCTCTAGAAGGCCCTGCCGATCTCTTGTCGGCGGGCCTTCAATTTTAACCATAGGTAGCTCACAGCAGGTACTTTGTACACTATGCTGAAAGGTGACCATTCCTCTCAGAGAAGACAGGAGCTTCCTATGTCATCGAACGATGATTCACCAACGTCTCAGCCTCATTCAGTGCAGCCAGGCTTCCCCACTACCTCAAACAAAAATCCAAAAATCGATACAGTGGACACTTTGCTACGAACTATATTTAGAATGGACTGGGGAGATTGGGTACTAACAGCAATCTTAATTTCATGCCTAATTAATCATTATTTTTTTACCGTCCTCAACATTGCACAACCAATAATTGATTTCACTAGGCTCATTACTGCACTAATTTCAGTGATTTTCATTGCCTGTAAAGTGGTAAGTGGCTATAAATCCAAAGAACTAATTACTATTTTCTTCAAAAACCATCCCCTCCAGCTTTTTATTTTGATAATCGCCTGCGGGGCAACAGCTGCTTTTTTCCTACCCTTAATCCTGAACATATCTAAATTTATTGGAGAAACCGACAAACTTACTACTGCTCTACTTGCTTCAACGGGTGGAGTTATTGCTGTTTTCACGCTGATTAAAACCCATCAAAAAAACCAAAATGATGAGATTTCCTTGCAGCTTGACAGAGAAAAATATGAACAACAGAAGGAAGATCGATTGAAAGACATAGAAATGCAAGATTCTCAAATGAAAGAACAAAAGAGACAGTTCAATAAGAAAACAAAACAAGAAGCCTACAGAAGCCACCAGGAGCGCATTCGACAGATCCACGCAGAGCGCCGCAGTCGCTACACCAAGGCTGTGGAACAGCTGGCTAACGAGAATGCAGCCGTTCGCCTCGGTGGTATCTATACGCTTGTGGGCCTTGTTGATGAATGGCTTGCGGATGAGAGCCTCACCAAAGACAAACAGAGAGAAGAGGGACAGGTTATTATCAATAACCTCTGTTCCTACATTCGTTCACCCTTCCCGCTGGCGGCAAAAATTGAAGAATACGAAGCCCGCAAGGAACTAGAGAAACTCCAGAAATCAGAATCCTGGAAGCTCAGCGAAGAAGAGTCTTCATGGCTCCAGATTCTGATTAAGCGTTTCGAAGATTCTGATGAATACGAAAAGCCTAAAGACATCACCACAGACTATGCAAAGTTCCACGAAGAACAGGACGTACGCCGCACTATCTTCGTCGAGATGAGCAAGCGCAGTAGTACCTTCACCAAGAATGATAAGGGTGAAATAATCGAAACCGTTCCAGAGATCTGGAGTGACTTTAATTTCGATTTCAGCCGAGCTCCCATTTTCTATCCTCTCAGTAGCCTCACGATTGAGAAAGGTAATTTTTCTTCTGCCAAGTTCTACAGCAACGCAGACTTTGGCGGGGTGAAATTCACCCGAACCGCGAACTTCAGTCAGGCGACCTTCACCCAAACCGCGGACTTCAGGGTAACGAAATTCTTCCAAACCGCGAACTTCAGTCAGGCGACCTTCACCCAAACCGCAGACTTCAGTCAGGCGACCTTCACCCAAACTGCGAACTTCAGTGAGGCGGCCTTCACCCAAACCGCGAACTTCAGGTGGGCGACCTTCACCCAAACCGCGAACTTCAGTCAGGCGACCTTCACCCAAACCGCAGACTTCAGCCTGGCGACCTTCACCCAAACCGTGAACTTCAGTGAGGCGACCTTTAGCGCAAGTTCACCAAAGTTTGTGGAAACTGTTGAAGTAAAGTATGTGGAAATTTCTAAAGTCTTAGAGTTGACGTTCAGGGCACGATTCGCTACTCTGCCCAAAAAACAACAAGCACATAACTTCGCAGTACATGAAGATAGCCAACCCATTCATCGGGGAGAGGCTGAGCTGGACGGCGTAAAATACCGCATCCCTGTGGGAACGGTACTCTTCGACCCCCGTTCGGGAGAAACCAGTGAGCCAGCAAAGCCGTTAGATAAATCTAATGACAGCGAAAAAGAAAAGCCCGCTGAATAAGGCTCATATTTTAGGCCCCGCCAGTACGTGTCGGCGGGGCCTTTTCGCGCCCGGTTCTGGTAGCGACGGCCCCGGCGGCGAGCGCATCCGCCCGCCACAGCACCGCCCGCAAAGCCCTCCCAATCACCCACCGCGCCCAACCCCCTCTACCCACCGATACACTAGAACCATGTACCGAATCATGACTGTCTGCACCGGCAACAT
>ERZ773180.1589-NODE-1589-length-11006-cov-8.992238_pt1 | contig 11006 bp, 9 predicted proteins | sample MGYA00511080_ERZ773180 | MGnify/ENA primary metagenome ERZ773180 (study PRJEB29015, sample SAMEA2738175) | human oral metagenome | biome: human oral; feature: human-associated habitat; material: saliva | place: China | collected 2178 ...
TTGTGCCGAGACGCTGAATGCTATTACTATGTGGATTTTTTTATTTTTCTCTTTTCCCCGTATTTTCCGAACCGCGAATTTCCTCATGGAAACCGCTTCAAAAATAATGCTTACAGGTTAGCTAAATCCAGCCATTTTTAATCGATCGGTTTCAGATTGCTGTAGATCTTCCGCATCGATACGGCGTTAGCCGGGTCTGTATATTCAATGTTAATGTCATAACCGTCATAGGTAATGCGGTCTATGATCGCTTCAGCCTCTGTGTTTTCTCCACCGAGTGCCTGATACCACCCCTCTTTGAGGATCTGCGAGCAGAAGATGGTCGATGATTTCCTGCGGCGGCGGTGTACCAGTTCCTTTATCGCATGAAGATCATTTTTAGTCAGCTCAATGTCAAGCCATTCATCAATGATGAAGAGTTTTGGCCTGGCATAGGCCTGCAGGACTTTGTCATAGCGCTTTTCGTCCCAGGCGACCGTACACTCCAGAAGGAAGTCTGCCATACGAACGTATTTCACTGTTATATACTGCTTTAAGGCTTCCATCGCAAGAGCACAGGCAAGATATCCTCTGTTCCATAGTGACAGAGGTTTCCAGTATACAGGCAAACCTTTCTGCACACGTTTAAAGAAACATCATATGAAGCAGAGTATGTCCAGAGTTGCCCATTGTACCGACAATGGGCCGATGGAAGGTTTCTGGGGTATTTTGAAGCGGGAAATGTACTATGGCAAGAAGTTCACCTCAAAAGGAGACCTGATTACTGCTGTTGAATCCTACATCAGGTATTACAACACAGAGCGGATCCAGCGGAAGATGCATCTGATGACACCTGCGGAATTCCATGATCATTTCGATGCTGCGGCATAAGAATACCGCCAGCCGATTATTGCTCTGACTGGCGGTAAAGAACTTTTTAATTATTCACTGTCCTCTTGACGGGTAGCACACCATTGCGGCAGCTCCCTTCCTCTTTTCTCATTTTCCGATCCTTCCGTACCGCTTCGTGATCTCATACAGCGTCTTCACTTCCTTCTCTCCGAATTCATCCTTCAGAAGACGCCATTTCCAGTTGTTTCCGTAGGTGGAAGGAGCGTTCATCCTTGCCTCGTTTCCGTACCCCAGAAGGTCCTGCATGGGGATGATGCAGAGTCTGCTGACGCTTCGCATGGCGGCGCAGATCAGGGGTATGTGCATCCCGGCGTCGGGAGTCGTATGGTCGCAGAAATAGGCTCTGACTGCCTCCTTCTCCTCCGGCTTCAGGCCCTCGGAAAACCAGCCGGTCACCGTCTCGTTGTCATGGGTGCCGGTGTAGACCACACTGTTCTTTTCGTAATTGTGGGGAAGGTAATCCTCCGCACAGCCGGAATCTCTTGAGTCAAAGGCAAATTCCAGGACCTTCATCCCGGGATAGCCGCTGTCCTTCACCAGCTGCCGGACACTGTCCGTCACATACCCCAGATCCTCCGCGATGATCTCCCGTCCCGGGAAGGCTTCCGAGACCTTCCGGAACAGATCCATGCCGGGTCCCTTCTCCCAATGGCCTGCTCTTGCGTCCTCCGCACCGGCAGGAATGGAAAAATATTCATCGAAGCCGCGGAAATGGTCAATCCGCATCACATCATAAATATCAAAGCAGTTTTTAAGACGTTTCAGCCACCAGGCAAAACAGGTCTTTTTGTGATAGTCCCAGTCATAGAGTGGGTTGCCCCAGAGCTGTCCCACAGCGCTGAAGCCATCCGGCGGGCAGCCCGCCGCCGCGGTCTGTCGGCGGTTTTCATCCAGCCGGAAAAGTTCCGGATCCGCCCAGACGTCTGAACTGTCCAGGGATACATAGATCGGGATGTCTCCGATGATCCGTATTCCCTTCCGGTTCACGTAGTCCTTCAGCTGCATCCACTCTTCGTAAAACTCAAACTGCAGGAAACTGCAGAAACCGATGCCTTCCTCCAGGCGTTCCCGCGCCGCGGCCAAGGCTTCCGGATCCCTGAGTCTCAGCGGATCTTCCCATTCGTACCAGGGCCTTCCTCCGTTCTCTTCCTTCAGAGCCATGAACAGCGCGTAGTCCGGAAGCCATTCCGTCTTCTCCGTGAACGCCCGGAACTTCTCATTCTCTTCGATCCGGCTGTTTCTGTACGCCTTTCGGAGCAGCTCATAGCGGCGTTGGTACTGCAGCACGTAATCCACACCGCGCGGGTCGGAAGAAAGGCCGGCTTCGCGGCAGTCCGCCTCAGTGATCCATCCCTTTTCCACCAGCGTCTCAGGTGAAATGTAGTAAGGGTTGCCCGCGAAGGTGGAGAAGGACTGGTACGGTGAATCTCCGTATCCCACCGGCCCCAGCGGCAGGATCTGCCAGTAACTCTGGCCCGCCTCTGAAAGGCGGTCCGCAAACTCATATGCTTCCCTGCTGAAGCAGCCGATCCCGTATTCGGAAGGAAGGCTGCTGATGGCAAGAAGAATTCCACTTTCTCTCATGCTGTCTGCTCCTTTATTCATTCGATCACCGCCAGGACTCCGAAATGGTCGGAAAGCACCGGCCCGCTGATCCCGTTCAGGACCACCTTTGACTGAAGCACCCTGTGCCTTTTTGCGGTCCAGATATAATCCAGGCGCATGCCCGTATGTTCACCGTCCCTCCATCCGTCGATGTTTCCCGGAACGGTGATGCCGCTGTCTTTTATTTCGGCATCCTCATAACTGTCCCGCCACCCGAGGTCCAGGACCATGTCCCTTCCCTCTCCGCGGATCGCTGCGGGACTGTTGAAATCTCCCATAAGGAAACTGTCAGAACCGTCCTGCGGACGAAGCTTCCTTTCGCGGAGCGCCTTCTGCAGCCGTTCCATCTGCCCCCGGAAGTTTTCCTCCGGATCATTCCACCATCCCATGTGGACGCTCAACAAGGCAGGCCCGTCAGCGGTGCAGGCCGCCAGCGCCTTCCGGGTCTTCCAGTTGGAGAAGTCCCGGACGCCGGAAATATAGAAACTGTCCGCGCCTGTAACAGGGCGGCGGCTGAAGATGGCCAGACCCTCATTGTATTTTCCGTACCCGCGCTTCGCTCCGGTCCAGGTCCACCAGTACTCCTGCTGCAGGCCCTGAAGTTCCTCCGCCAGGACCAGCGCACAGTTATCCTCCCGGACGCGGGAGTCCGGTCCGGCCGGCACCCAATGCATGGGGAGGGGGCCGGAGACCACCGGCCTGTCCTCCTCTTCACTGCATTCCTGGATCGCCGCGGCATCGATCTCTTCTTCCTTCATAAATGCCGCCAGCGCCTTCATCTTCTGATGATAAAGTTCCGGTTCAAAGTCACTTCCATGGCTGTGAATATTGATAGTAAGCAGTCTCATAGTTCTTTCCTCTGCGTATTGAGCAAAATCTGCCCGGTGAGCAGGCTCCCCGGGCAGATTTCACTCATTTTTTCCGGGGTGCTGAATTGTTACAGGATATCGTTGATATCCGATTTCAGCACGTCCGCCTTGGGTCCGTAAATTGCCTGGATGCCGTTGTCTTTCTTCACAAGGCCCATGGCGCCCTCTGCCTTCCACGCCGGAAGTTCAGCCACCTTGGAGAGATCCTTCACTGTCACGCGGAGCCTGGTCATGCAGGCGTCCACAAATTCAATGTTCTCCCGTCCGCCAAGGAGGGCGATGATACGCTCGGGCTGGCTGTTCCCGCCCGCTGCGTTTCCTGCCGCGCCGGCAGCGGGGCCTGCCTCTTCCTTGCCTTCGTCATCCATGTAGTTCCCCAGACGGCCCGGCGTAGCGTAGCCGAACTTTCCGATCATGAAATACGCCACAAAGTAACCGATCGCAAAGAAGACGACCACGCAGATCACAAAGTTTACCAGGTCCCCGGCAAGCCCTGCCTTCAGCGCCATGGGAACGCGGGTCAGGAACTCCAGGTTCCCGAAGGAATGAAGCCTGAGGTGGATAATGCCGGCCAAGGCGAACGCGCAGCCCTGGAGAACTGCGTACACCAAGTAGAGCGGCAGTGCGCAGAACATAAACATGAACTCCAGAGGTTCCGTGACACCGGTCAGGAAGACCGCGGCCGCAGTGGAGATCATCATGGACTTGTACTTTGCCCTGTGCTCCGGCTCCACCCGGCGGTAGATCGCCAGGGCGATGCCGAGAAGAAGGCCTGTGGCGCCGATCATCTGGCCAACCTTGAAGCGGGCAGGCGTCACCGTGGTGAGGAGGTTCGTATAGGCAGCGGTATCGCCCGCGTTCTTAAAGTTGATGAGATCCGTGATCCAGGCGAGCCAAAGCGGATCCTGTCCGAACACCTGGGTCCCGGCGTTGCTTCCCGTAAGGATCGTGTAGGTGCCTCCGAAAGAGGTATAGTTCATGGGAATGGTCAGCATGTGGTGCAGGCCGAAGGGGAGCAGCAGACGCTCCAGAGTGCCGTAGATAAACGGGGCAAGAATGGGGGAGGTGGAGCTGGAGTTCGCGATCCACACACCGAAAACATTGATGCCGCCCTGGACCACCGGCCACACTACGCTTAAGATGATCGCCGTCACCGTAGAGTAGAAGATCACCACCAGGGGAACAAATCTCTTGCCGTTAAAGAAAGACAGCGCGTCCGGAAGCTTCCGGAAGTTATAATACTTATTGTATGCGTTGGCGCCCACGAAACCGGCGATAATACCTACGAACACGCCCATGTTCAGCGCGGGCCTTCCCAGGATGTTGACAAAGTAATCCTTCACCAGGATCTCTTTTCCGAGCAGCGTGTGGGTGACTGCCGTCGGATCTTCCAGCATGGCCGAGCTCACACCCAGCATGGCGCCGGTGACGACATTGATGAGACAGAAAGCAATGACTGCGGCAAAGGCGCCTCCTGCTTTCTCCTTCGCCCAGGAACCGCCGATGGCGGCAGCAAACAGGATGTGCAGGTTTCCGATGATCGCCCAGCCGATCTGGGCCATGGTATTGCCCGCCAGGAGGCCGAAGCCTTCCGGGAAGCACATCGTCAGAATGTTGCCGAGACTGATCATCAGACCCGCGGCGGGCATGACCGCGATCACGGTCATGAGGGACTTGCCGAGCTTCTGCAGGAAGTCAAAGTCGATGGGGAACTTCTTTTTGGCGGAGGGTGCTGCCGCAGCTGCCTTGCCTGCCGACTGTGCGTCCGAGGGGTCCGCTTTCTGCGCATCTCCATCCGCGGCGGCTGCCGCATCCACGCTGATCTCCGCAGTCATGATCTCTTCCCCATGGCGGATCTCTCCTGTCTTTACAGAGAAGCTTCCCTCCTCTGCTCCGTCTGTCACCAGCACCGGCGTCACCGTGTTGATGCCCTTTGACTTCAGGAAGTCCATATCCGCTGTACAAAGAAGCTGACCCGCTTTCACTCTGTCCCCCACCTTCACCTTCGGGGAGAACCCTTCTCCCTTCAGGTTCACGGTCTCAAGGCCAAAGTGGACGATCATTTCGATCCCGGCGTCAGACCGGATTCCGTATGCATGAAGGCTCTCCGGAATAGAGACGATCTCGCCGTCTATCGGGCTGTAAATGTTTCCATTCTCAGGAATCACGGCTGCGCCGTCTCCCAGCACCTTTTCCGCGAAAACCTCATCCGGCACTTCCTCCAGCGGTATCACCCTGCCATCCAGAGGGGACAGTATCAACATCCTACTCATTTCCTGCTCCTTTCTGTTCATTTCCTTTTCTTTTTAGTGTAATTTCAAGCTGTTCTGTCTTGTCATTCTTTGCTGTAACAGGAGTCCAGCAGTTCTTTGGACGCATAGTGGTTTTTAAAGAACTCCGCGCTGCCGTGGAATTCAAGTTTTCCATCTTCCCAAAAGTGTTTCAGCTCCGCAAGATACTTGCCACGGAAAAGGCGCGAAATGACCCTGCTAGGAAGAAAGAACTCTTCTCCGTTGTCTTTCCAATGGTTTTTGGAGTCAAGACCGCCGTCAAGCACAACGGCATGGATGTGGGGATGGAAGTTCATCTCACTCCCCCAGGTATGGAGAATACAAATGTACCCGATATCCGCACCAAGATAATTGCTGTCTGAGGCCAGTTCCCGCAGTGTGTCAGATGAAGCGTGATAAAGGGCATCATACAGAAGCTTCTGGTTGCTATAGATTACCGGGTTCAGTTCCTCCGGGACAGTGAAGACTACGTGGAAGTATGGCGCATCCAGTACATCTTCCCGGCGGGCGTCCACCCACTTTTCCTTTGGTAACTCCTGGCACATACCATCCCGACAGCCTTTTGATACAGGCACGCCGTAGGAAATGAAAAATGTGCAGAATAGTGCAGCCTGTATTTAATAGTATACTCGTTTTACGATCTTCTTAAAACGGAGAAATGTTGTATAAAGCCTTAATTTACGGGCTCTTTGTATTCTGGCGCCCGTGGGAGCGGTATTCCCTCGGGGACATTCCGTATTTGCGGCGGAAGCGCCGGATAAAATAAGAGAAGTTGTCGAACCCGCACAGGGAGGCGATGGCACCGACAGAGTCCGGGCGCTCCCTGAGCAGATAGGACGCGTATCTGAGCCGGTAATCCGACAGGTATTCGCCGAAAGTGAATCCCGTCTCGCGGCGGAAGACCCGCATGAAGTGAGCGTCGCTGTAGTCAATAAGACTTGCGGCGTCGCTTACCGTGATCGGCTCCGAAAAGTGATTCTGGACGTAGAGCAGGACCTGCTTGATGGCGTCCTCGTAGGGGGACGGCGGTAAGCTTTCCTCGCGGATCCGATGGGTGTAGAGCGCAAAGAAAAAACGAAACAGGCTGCTGCGCACCAAAAGAGAATAGCCGTCAGGCCTCTTGCTGCAGGCATCGTCAGCCGCGTCAAGGGCAGCGGATACCTCGGCGTGCATCGCGGTGTCCGCGTAGATCGGGCGGGGGAAGCGCAGGGTCCCCATCTGCAGAGGGGTCAGAATATTGCGCCTTGCCCAGTCGTTTTCAACCTGATTGTCCAAAAGGGAGAGGGGGAATATGATATTCTCGTACTCCATCCGCACGCCGGGGTCGCCGTCGATGGCGTGGAGTTCACCGGGGAGGATGGGCATGATGGAACCGGCCATGACGGGATATTTGCGGGAAGAGGCGGTCACTGTGCCGCGCCCTTTTTTGACATAGATAATCTCCATCTGGTCGTGCCAGTGCAGATCCAACCGGGCAAAGTCCTGGGGGATGGTACACAGGTAAGTGTTGTAGGCGAAACCCGGCTGCTCATGCAGCAGGGTCTCTCTGTATTGTGAGTATTCCTCGAGATTCATAAAAACGGAACCCTTCTTTGTGCTGAATTAATTAATATCATTATTGTACTATTATTTGCCGTTATTCTGCAAGATTATCACACATATAAATCATTATAATGCATTCTAATAAATGGAACCATTGTAAGCAGCGGAGATCTTCCGCAGGAGGCAGTAATGAATACATTAAAACTCAGAGATTACACTGGAAAAGCACTTAGCGAGTGCACGATTCTGGAACTTTACAACGCGGCGCTGGCCCTGACGCAGGACGCCTGCAGGAACAGGGGATACAACAGCGGAAAGAAGAAAGTTTACTATATTTCGGCAGAATTCCTGATCGGTAAACTTCTTTCCAACAACCTGATCAACCTCGGCATCTACGATGATGTGAAAGCGGAACTGGCTGAGGCTGGGAAAGACATTACGGAGCTGGAGGAATTTGAATACGAGCCCTCCCTCGGAAACGGCGGCCTTGGCAGACTTGCAGCCTGCTTCATCGACAGCCTTGCGACACTGGGCCTTCCCGCTGACGGCGTAGGCCTGGCCTACCACTGCGGTCTGTTCAAACAGTCCTTCGAGGACCGCAAGCAGCACACGATACCTGACTACTGGCGCAAGTGGGGCATGGCCAACTGGATGAAGCGCACCGACAAGCACTATAAGGTGCAGTGCGGCGATCTGGAGCTTCTTTCCACCATGTATGAGATCGATGTCACAGGTTACGGAAGCAAGTGCGGACGCCTTCGTCTCTTTGACCTGGACACGGTCAATGAGGGACTGATCGGCTCGGGTATCGATTTTGACAAAAAAGAGATCGAGAAAAACCTGACCCTCTTCCTGTATCCCGATGACAGCGATGAGGACGGAAAGCTTCTCCGCGTCTATCAGGAGTATTTCATGGTCAGCAATGCCGCCCAGCTGATCCTCGACGAGTGCGTGGAGCGCGGCAGCAACCTGCATGACCTTGCCGACTACGCGGCGATCCAGATCAACGATACGCACCCTTCTCTGGTCATTCCGGAACTGGTGCGCCTTCTGACCGAAAAGGGCATTGAGGAGAAAGAAGCATATCAGATTGTGACTGATGTCTGTGCTTACACGAACCACACGATCCTTGCTGAGGCACTGGAGACATGGCCCAAGCACTTCTTAAAGGCTGTCGTGCCGCACCTTATGCCGATCATCAAGAGGATGAATGACGCTGTTAAGGCAAAATATGAAGAACCTTCCGTTCAGATCATCGACGAGTACGGCAACGTGCATATGGCCCACATGGACATTCACTACAGCCACTCCGTGAACGGCGTCGCGAGACTTCACACTGACATTCTCAAGGAGACAGAGCTCAACAATTTCTACAAGCTCTATCCCGAGAAGTTCAACAACAAGACCAACGGCATCACTTTCCGCAGATGGGTCATCGAGTGCAACCCTGAGCTGACAGAGCTGATCACCGAGAAGATCGGCGAGGGCTGGAAGACGGACGCCAGACAGCTTGAGCAGCTTATTCCTTACGCGGAGGATGAGACTTTCCTGCAGTGCATCCTGAACGGGAAGAACACGAACAAACACAAGTTCTCCGCATGGCTTGAAAAATATCAGGGCGACAAGGTTGACCCCGAGTCCGTCTATGACGTGCAGATCAAGCGCCTGCACGAGTACAAGAGACAGCAGCTCAACCTCCTGTGGGCCATCGACCGTTACCTGCACATCAAGGACGGTTACAGGCCGAGAAGACCGATCACGGTATTTTTTGGCGCAAAGGCAGCTCCTGCCTATGTGATCGCCAAGGATATAATCCATGCGATCCTCGCCTTCAGCAGCATCGTGAACAACGACCCTGAAGTGAGTCCTTACCTCAAGGTCGTCATGCTTCGCAACTACAACGTGTCCATGGCGGAGAAACTGATCCCCGCATCGGACATTTCCGAGCAGATCTCACTGGCCTCCAAGGAAGCCAGCGGGACCGGCAATATGAAGTTCATGCTCAACGGCGCTGTGACGCTGGGAACCATGGACGGAGCGAACGTCGAGATCGCGGAACTTGTCGGGGAAGACAATATTTTCACCTTCGGACAGTCCTCCGAGGAGGTCATCGAGCACTATAAGAACGCGGATTACGTCGCAAAGAACTGGTATAAGAAGGACAAGAGACTTGCCGCGGCTGTGGACTTCCTGGTCAGTGAAGAGATGCTCGAAGCCGGCGACAGGAAGCTTCTCAAGCAGCTCTATGACGAGCTGCTGGGCAAAGACTGGTTCATGACATTCCCTGACTTCGAGAGTTACTGCAAGACCAAGGACAAGGCTCTGGCAGCTTATGAGGACAGAATGGGCTGGGCGAAGAAGGTGGCAGTCAATATCGCCAAGGCGGGCTACTTCTCCTCCGACAGAACGATCGACCAGTACAACAATGATATCTGGCATTTGGAGAAAGACTGCTGACCGCAGGGAACAGAATATCGTGCAGAGAACCCCCCGGAGATCCGATTTCCGGGGGGTTAACTTGCCCCATTAAGGCCTCTCTGCAATAATAAAAGTGGACCTTTTTCTCAAAGCTTTCCGCGTCCGTTGCCATGTTCATGAAGGACAGTTCAAAGTGAATTGAGCTGTCAAAAGAGTTCAGGAAGGCACACCACTCTTCGAAGATTGCGGTCTTGTCCTCCTGCTGTGCCAGCTGGTAATTGATACCCTGATACTGAATAGTCAGGGTATAGTAGTGATCTGTTACCCTGCAGATACCGTCCGGAAACATGCGCTGAAACGGAATCGAATCCTGGGCGCTGCGGGGGATTCCGTCATCGCTTCTCGCTTTCCTGATAATCTGCAGAATCTCTTTTTCCTGTGCCTTACTCAAGTTTTTGGGTAGATTCAGCTCTCTTTTTCCCGTTTTTCGGAACGGATTTCTCATCGTAAACAAGGGCATTTACCTCCTTTCAAGATTTTTTCGTAACACCGGATGCGGACTGCAAAACATGCTCGATCTCCCCCTCAACCTCTGCCTGACGGATCAGTGCTGCGTAATAGTTATTGGTGCGGTAGGGACGAACTTTAGGCCTTACCAATTTGGCCTCGATAAACTGCTTTGCAATCTTCTCAAGCGGCTGCCTGTCCTTTTCATACATTCCGAGAAAGAAGAACGGCAGCATGATGACCATCATGCAAATGACCGCCATGCTGGTCGTACCGAGTGTTTTGAGCAAAAAGAAAGACGGGACACCGATCAGTGCTCCCGCCCCAAAGCAGATAAGCTGACGTTTTGTCAGGTTAAAAAGAATTTTTGATTTGACCCTCGTTAAATCCCGAGGGACAGGAATATAAGCTGCCATGAAACGAACCTCCCTCCTCAGTGCGCCGCGAAAACGCTCTTTGCAATCGAGCCTGTCTTGAATAAGGTAAAGCACAATAAAACCGTATACCCGACAACGCCCCAGATGGAGCCAACGATGTCACTTGAGATTGTGATTCCCTGAATCAACACTGCGTAGATACCGACACAAATCATGATAAGAAAACCCTGAAAGCCAAGCGCAAGCATGGATTTGAGATAATTCTGTCCCGCCGCACTCTGCTCACGATTCCCGAAGGTCGAGAATGGAATCGGCGCCATACTGGTCATCAGGTAGATTTCAATCATTCGGCCGTAGACGATTACAAAAATCACAACGCTAAGCGCCTTTATTGTGAACTGTAGTATCATGCTCTGCAGATACAAGCCAAAGAGTTCCCCGATGTCCATCTCTTCCAGGGTATGCCGCATGGTCTCTAAGGCGCTTCCATTCACCGCCGTACTGCC
>ERZ773180.1594-NODE-1594-length-10992-cov-10.790345_pt1 | contig 10992 bp, 12 predicted proteins | sample MGYA00511080_ERZ773180 | MGnify/ENA primary metagenome ERZ773180 (study PRJEB29015, sample SAMEA2738175) | human oral metagenome | biome: human oral; feature: human-associated habitat; material: saliva | place: China | collected 2178 ...
CTCACTCATGGCAGCAATCATTACAATGATTGAAAAGAAAAAGTTTGCAAGATAATTTGTAAGTAAAAACACTTTAATATGATGCAAAAAGGTAGAGATAGTAGATGAAAGTTAATTTCTCTTATCCACTGTTTCTACCTTTTATCTACAGTAAAAAGATGCAATTATATGAAATTTTATGAATTTGAATAAGTCGCATACTTTCATGATAATTAGGATAGTAATTTTGGCTTATTATATACAAAAAGAAGCAAAGTTATATAAACCTATCACAAAGAATAAATATTAAGAAAACATTAATAATTTAGAGTGGGCATATTGATTGCTAGCCTATATGTTTATTAGATATCATTAAAGAGATAACTCAAGATATATCTATAAGGCGGAACTACAAGGGAATTTACATACAAAAAATGTAGGTGAAATCGCTGTAAAATGCTTGAGAAGAGGAAACCGACGAAAGAGTGTGCGTCGAAGGAGGGAAGAAATGAAGACATCCAATAAGAGAAAGATTGTCAGCAGTGCAGCTTTAGGACTAGCGCTATTAATGACACCAACACTGGCATCCAGAAGTGCAATCCATACATATGCGCAGGCAGCTTTAACAGCAGATGAAGAAGCTAAGATTCAAGCGTTCTTGGCTACTCAACCACAAAATAATGACACAACAAATATTGGTAAGGTAGCAGTTACTCAACCATCAAGTTACACATTCCCAGGTGTAAATAACTATACTTCTTTATTCCAGTCTCGTAGTACAAAGGTTAATATTGATCAAGACTATGAATATACAATTGAGTCTAGTGATGCAAATGATGGAAAGAGAGTAAAGATTAAGAATTGGGCAAGTGTTGAGGCCTATGATATTTTCAAGATGAGTGATGGAAATCCAACTCCTCTGGGTTATGAAGATAAATTCCTTTATGCTAAGGAAGTAACTTTAATTGATACAGCAGATGGCTCTGAATTCACTGTTAAGAACGCAGTGTTTCCAGTAAATAATCCTGATGGTGATCGCCCATGGGAAACATTATGGTATAACCGTTACACATTTGATTTGCCTATTGAGGAATCAGATCCAAGATTCAAAGCTGAAATTGAAGATGCAAGTTTAATTCCACTATTTGGAAATGGATATTGGACATTACATGCGACAGTTACTGAGATGGTTCCTTATGAGACAATTGTCAAAGTTGACGAATCCTTAAAGACAGGTGAAGTTGAAGAAGATGTTGCTGGTGTACTTGGTGATAAGACAGGTAAATACGATATTATGTATAGTCCTTATGAAGATTTACCAGGAGATACATACAAGCAATATACATCAGACGCAATTTACGCAGATTTACTTGCAAATGTTAAAACTGAACCAGCGGTAAATGATATGTTATCTAAACCTTGGGGTGATGCGACAGTCACAGACTTTACATCTTCACCAGCTACTAATCGTGTACTTCGTGTAGGTATTGACTACACACACTTCGTAACAGAAGATGGTACATCTGTTGTAGCAGCAGATGGAACACCAGTTGCTAAGAAGTATGGCTTACAGCCACAAGAAACATTTGCTGGTTATGAATATGTTACAACACGTACTGAGGCAAATGGCGATAGAGTTCACGTGTACAAGAAGGCTTCAGCTACTCCAGTAGCACCTTCACCTACTACACCTACAACTCCAGCTGCTCCAGCTCCTGCAGCTCCAGCAACACCAAAGACAGGTGATACAAACTTATTCGCTGCTTTCGCTATGTTAGTAACAGGTATGATTGCAAGTGCTGCAGCATTCATTACAAAGAAAAAGAATGCATAATTAATAAAACATGCACTAAGAATCCTATTGAGAAATCAGTAGGATTTTTTTGTTATAGATGTATAGAACATGCAATAGATATGCATCAATTCGTACTTGTAAAGATTGGTAAGCCGTTAAAAAAATATTAATAAATTGTATGAGCAAATGAATTGCCGATGAGTGATATGTCAGATAGAATAACCTAGCATTTCGAGTCGTTTTGATACGCAACCGGTTAAAAAGATCGAATAGGGAACTGTAGTGATTACAGGTACTGGTTAGTTTGTGTACAGTCGAAAGCACGCAAAATATCAAGATAAATCGAAGGAGACCAATATGAAAAGAATTAAGAAGAGAGTGATTAATACAGCAGCGTTAGGTTTGGCGTTACTAGTTACACCAACTCTAACTTACAGAAGTGCAATTAACACTTATGCACAAGCAGCTTTAACAGCTGACGAAGAAGCTAAGATTCAAGCATTCTTAGCTACAGAACCACAAAATAACGACACAACAAACTTAGGTAAGGTTAAGGTTGACCAACCTACAACTAGTTACACATTCCCAGGTGTAAATAACTACACTTCATTGTTCAAGACAAGAGGACAGAAGATTACTTTAGACAAAGACTATGAATTTACGATTGATAATGGTGATCATGCTGGGAAAACAGTAAAGGTAAAAGATTGGGCTAATGTTAAGGGTTATTTAGTAAATTCGATGTCTGATAGCGAACCTGAATTTGAAAATGGTTTGGATAAATACATGTTCACTGATGAAGTGACATTGATTGATCAAGCAGATGGTTCAGAGTTTACTGTAAAGAATGCAGTCCTATCACTTGAGGGTGAAGAGGGTTACCGTATGTTCGATTCATTATGGACTGACAGATATGTATTTGACTTACCAGTTGAAGCAGGTGATACAAGATTCCAACCTGAAATTGAAGATGCAAGTTTAATTCCACTATATGGAAATGGATATTGGACATTACATGCGACAGTTACTGAGATGGTTCCTTATGAAACAATTGTCAAAGTTGACGAATCCTTAAAGACAGGTGAAGTTGAAGAAGACGTTGCAGGTGCATTTGGTAGCAAGGCAGGTAAATACGATATTATGTATAGTCCTTATGAAGATTTACCAGGTGATACATACAAGCAATATACATCAGACGTAATTTACGCTGATTTACTTGAAAATGTAGATACTGAACCAGCAGTAAATGATATGTTATCTAAACCTTGGGGTGATGCGACAGTCACAAACTTTACATCTTCACCAGCTACTAACCGTGTGCTTCGTGTAGGTATTGACTACACACACTTTGTAACAGAAGATGGAACACCAGTTACTGTTAGTGGTGCAAATGTTGATAAGAAGTTTGGCTTAAAAGATAAAGAAAACTTCGAAGGTTATGAATATGTTACAACACGTACTGAAGCAAACGGTGATAGAGTTCATGTGTACAAGAAGATTGTAGAAACTCCTGCAGAACCAGAAAACACACCGGCTCCTGAAACTCCAGAGACTCCGGCGCAGCCAGAAGCACCAGCTCCTGCAACACCAGAGACTCCAGCACAGCCAGAAGCGCCAGCCCCTGTAACGCCAGAGACTCCAGCGCAGCCAGAAGCGCCAGTTCCTGCAACACCAGAGACTCCAGCGCAGCCAGAAGCACCAGCTCCTGTAACACCAGAGACTCCAGTGCAGCCAGTAGCTTCTGCTACAGTAGCTCCTGCAGTACAGTCAACACCTAAGACAGGTGATGCTGGTCTATTCACTTCAGCATTCATGTTATTCACAGGAATGATTGGAAGTGTAGGTGCATTTGTTACTAAAAAGAAGAATTCTAAGTAAAAGATTACGGATAAAAAGCCTATTGATGTAAAGAGCACATTGATAGGTTTTTTATTAGAGTCAAAAACTAATAGAATATGATTGCAAAGACCAAGGACGTATGTGAAAATGTGTTCGCATGGTATGCTAAGTATTTATTTGGAATCATCATAAAACGTTGTAGAATAAACTATAGCGATAATGATGATTTTTTAAGTATAAAAACACATCGTTCATTATCTACGGGAGGTATATATGGTAGAACCACTTATTTCAGTTATTATTGCAATTTATAATGGTGAAAAATATATTGATAACTGTTTGTCAAAGGTAGTAGCACAAACATATAAGAATCTTGAAATTCTATGTGTTATCAACGGTACAACTGACTCGACTGAGGAGAAAGTCAGAGAGTGGATGAAAAAGGATGACCGTATTCGTGTATTAGTAACGGAGATAGCTGACCTTGGACGTGCATCAAACATTGGGATTGAAAACACAACAGGACCATACCTATCATTTATAGACGTCGATGACTGGGTAGAACCTGATTATATTGAAAAGCTATATGGTGGTATTCAGAAAGGTTATAAAATCTGTAAGGGTAACTGTATCATGTATGATGGAGTTAAAAACCTACCAGCATACCAAGGAAGAAGTTCAGGAGAGATATCTATCCGTGGAGCGTCCTTCCTGCTCCCATGTAGACACAGTTCAGTTTATGATAGATCACTATTTGAGAAATTAAGATATTTAGAATTCTCCTATTATGAAGACCTTTCACTATGGCCAATTTTAATTGCGACTGCTGGATGCGTATACTACATAAATGACATTGTATACAACTACAATCAGACAAATGAAACATCTATCATGACAGTTAGGAATGAGAAACACCTAGTTTTGGATAAAGTTTTTGCACATATCTTCTCAAATCTAACACCTGATTTAGATAAGGAAGTGAATCTTTTAATCACCGCTTTATTTATTCAGTCCTTCTGGACATCAAATTATCAATATGTACCAAAGGACGAAGTAGGACAGGCATATTTGAAACGTGTGAAGCAGGTTGTAGATAATAGATTGGTAGGGTACTACTACATTGTTGAGAATTTACCTGTTCCAAAAGAAATGAAGGAACAAATGATTCGTTTTTATCGAGATCCAATTGTATAAAATAGGAATAGAATTGTATTATCATGCATGAAATACATATTTTTGTAAACATACGCTATAACGGGCGAGGTATCAAAAATTCTTATGTAATGCATGGTGAAAAAACTTCTATGCTAAAGTGTTATTCGATGGAGATAGAAAGAATGAAGAAGTTAGGAAAGAGAAGAATTATTAATGCAGTTGCACTAGGATTATCGTTGTTGATGGTGCCATCATTTCTTGCAGGTCGTGGCAGATATGGTAGTCATAGATATTATTTTGCTAGAAAAGTTACAGTTATCAACCAAGATGATAATTCCGAAATAGTGTTGGATTATCCGATTTTAGATTTAAATTCAGGAGAGATTAATTCACACCATATTGTGTCTGGAATATATCCTGACGTTCCTGTTGAGGCAGAAGATCCACGATTCAAACTTTCTTTTGAAAATGGATATGAAGGGGAAGCGGGAGTATTTGCGTATAGCTCCGGTTATTGGGGGTTTGAAGTTGAATTCGTAGAAAAGTATTCATATGATACGATTATTCAGGTTGATGAATCTTTAAAAATGAATGAAACGATTGTGACTGATGGCTCATTTGGATTAAAAGAAAGTACAGTGAATGTGGGTGAAAACTACAAGATAACTCCTGAGATAGCTTATCAAGAATTTAGACAGCATACAGTGGATGATGTTTATAATCATTTAAAAGATAGATTTGATAACGCTACAGTTGATAATCCAATGATTCAAGGCAATTACGCATGGGCGTCATATATAGGAGAGGCGTAGTTTAATCTTCTGGTCAACCGTATCATTCGTGTAGGTATCGACTATACACATTACGTTATAGAAGATGGTACAGTACTCAAACCTACAACATATGGATTAAATCCAGTTGATACAATTACTGGTTATCAGTTTGTATCTTCTCATCGTGAAGCGAATGGGAACTTAGTGCATGTATATACAGTGCCTACTACTCCAGCACCGTCTACACCGACAACACCTGCTACAGGTGATAAGACTAATGTATTTGCTTCAGCAATTGCGATGATTTCTGCTATTTTTGTTGGTGCAATAACTTTGGTAAAAAGAAATAAAAGAGTTTAATTAACAGTAATGCATGGGATGTAATGTAGTATATACTTCACTACATCCCTTTTATATTAGAAAGTAAGTAAAGTTTCCTAGCATACGGCAGATTAATTAAGGAATATTAGTTAGATTTGAGATTAACATAATGATAGAACGATAGAAAGGAGGATAATTATGCATAAGATCTATCTGTTCTGTTCAGCGGGTATGTCTACATCTCTTTTAGCTAGTAAAATGCAAAAAGTAGCAACACAACATGGTCTAGATATCGAAGTTAAAGCCTTCTCAGATAATTCCATAGAGAAGATTGTTACAGAACATCATCCTGATGCCATTCTTCTAGGACCGCAGGTAAAATATCTATACGATAAGGTTGTGGAACGTTATGGTCATTTAGGAAAACCAATTTTTGTTATCGATTCTGAGGAATACGGTAATATGGACGGAGAGAGAGTTCTCAAACGTGCAATTTTAGAAATTAAAAAGAAAAAAGCAGAAAGCGAAGGTAAATAATTGAATATGAAGGGTTTAGAAAAATTTTTTGTCCCAATCGCTGATGCCTTATCGAAGAATAAGGTGTTAGTCGCAATCCGCGATGGGTTTGCACGTGCAGTACCTGTAGTTATCGTTGGATCCATGTTCCTATTAATCTCTAATTTCCCAATTAAGGGTTGGTCTGAGATGATTGCTTCTTTTGCAGGAGAAGGATGGGAAAAATATTTTGATGCTGTAACAGCCGTTACATTTGACTGCTATGCAGTACTATCCGTTATTGGTATTGCGTACGCATACGCGCGCGAAAAGAATGTGGATAGAATTGCATCCGCAATGGTAGCTCTTGTTGTGTTCTTGATGATTACTCCTATGAAACATCCTGAATTCGTAAATGCAGATGGCAAGATGTTCTCTGGTTTTGCATTAAGTAACTTAGGTACTAAGGGTATCTTCTTAGCAATGATTGTTGCAATTATCTCTACGGAAATTTTTGCTTTTGCAGTTAAGAAGAAGCTAGTTATTAAGTTACCTGAGGGTGTTCCACCAGCAGTTATGGATTCATTTGCTGCGTTAATTCCAGCAGGCTTATCCATGCTTGTATTCTTCTTTGTAAACATGTTATTTGTAAATACTCCATATGGTAATGTACATGCATTCATATATAAGGTATTACAAGCACCGTTAGTTGGATTAGGTAAGTCACAAGCATTTGAAGTAATTTATCAGTTCTTAGGTTCATTGTTCTGGTTCTTTGGTATTCATGGACCATCAGTTACAAAAACAGTTTTCGGTCCAATTCATAAGGCATTATCATTAGAAAACTATGAATTGGCTAAGGCTGGTTTACCAATGACAAATATATTCACAAGAGCGTTCTCAGATTTCTTCTGTAACTTTGGTGGTAGTGGATCCACATTGGGTCTAGTAATAATGATGACATTCTTTGCAAAGTCCAAGCGTTTGAAGACTTTAGGAAAAATGGCTCTTCCAGCTGGTATTTTCGGTATCAATGAACCAATTATCTTTGGTTTCCCAATGGTATTGAATGTTACTATGGCGATTCCATTTATCCTGTGTCCTGTTATGAATACAATTATTGGACAGATTGCTACAGCGGTAGGATTTATCCCAGTAACTTCTGGTGTACAACTATCATGGACAACACCAATCTTTATTTCGGGTTATCTAACAACAGGTTCTTTTAATGCTGTAATCTTACAATTCTGCATGTTACTTGCTAATATAGCACTATATTATCCATTCTTTAGAATGCAAGATAATAAGTATCTAGAGGAAGAGCAAAGATTAGCTAATGAAACAAAGAAGGATGAATTAGACGAATTGTCATTTGATGATTTGAAGTTAGACTAATATGAAAGTAATATTAATTTTTGATTCTGGCTTAGCTGGAGCAGGAGGTAAGAGTAATCCAAACTGTGCATTAACTGCAACACGAGAGATTGCTGGAACTGCAATGCTGTTAGAACCATATTTCAAGAAAATAGGAGCTCAAATAAGTGCAACGCTTTATTGTGGTATGGATTACTATAAGCAGAATAAAGATGAAGTGGTCATGAAAATGGCCGCAATGGTTAAGAAATTAGAACCGGATTTCGTCTTATGTGGACCATGCTTTAACTTCCCTGAATATAGTGAGATGGCCGCTCGATGTGCAAAACTGATTTCTGAGAAGACAACAGTAAAAGTCGCAAGTATGATGGCAATTGAAAATCAAGAAGTAATTGCACAATACAAGAATGATATAGCAATCCTAAAAATGCCTAAGAAAGGTGAAACAGGATTAAGTGAATCATTTGAGAATTTGGCAAAATTCATTGATACATCTGTCAATTATCCGGAAAAACTTGAAGGTATAAAAGAGATAATTTGTTACTAAAATAAGTAAAGCCCGAACAAATTCGAAATGTTCGGGCTTACTTTAAGTATTTACTTTCAAATCATATCTAGGAAGTGTGATCAATTATGAAAAAAGAAGATATTTTTGCTCAAGTTGAAAGACGTAAACAAGATATGATTAATGATATCTGTGCAATGGTACAGATTGATTCAACACGTGGAGAACCACAATTTGGGAAACCTTTTGGAAGTGGACCAGCTGCCGCGTTAGAAAAAGCACTAGAGATTTGCAAACGTGAGGGTCTAGCGACAAAAAATATAGATGGCTATATGGGATATGGTAGTTTTGGAGAGAGCCAAAACTATATTGGAATCATTGGTCATGTAGATGTTGTGAAAGTAGGAGATGGATGGATTGATCCACCGTTCTCTGCAGTTATCCATGATGGTAGAATTTGGGGCCGCGGTGCGTTGGATGATAAAGGTCCATTATTTGCTGCTTTGTATGAGATGCTAGCATTAAAGGATTTGGAAGTTATTCCTAAAACGGCACTACGTATTATTTTTGGTACTAATGAAGAGTCAGGGATGGAAGATATGAAGTACTTCCTTCAGCATGAACAAAAACCCTTAGTAGGCTTTACACCAGATAATAAATTCCCTGCAATCTATGGTGAACGTGGTCGAGCAGTGATTGAGGTTTGGGGATTGCTGTTAAGGATGAACATTTTGGTGAGATGAAGATTCGCTTCTCACTGAGTTACCCAACGTGCGATATAGATAAAATCGTAAAACAGGTTCAACCCAAGGCAACAGACCCAGAAGTGAAACTAGTATCTAATTCTCCAGTTGTACTTCACCATAAGGATTCTTGGCTAGTTAAAACTATGCAGAAAACCTATGAAGAAGCCACAGATACTTTGACCAAGCCAACGACAACAACAGGTGGAACTTACGCGCATGTATGTGATTCGATTATTCCATATGGGCCAAGTTTCCCTGGTCAAAATGGAATTGCCCATCAGCCAAATGAATGGGTGAATATTAATGATTTAGTAAGTTGTGCAAAAATTTATGCATGGACACTATATAAATTATGTATGGCAGAAATCCCAATAAATCCATTGGAGGAGGAAAAATCATGAGAAAATTAGGAGTTTCGATTTATCCGGAGAAAAGTACTGTAGAAGAGATTTTTGCGTATCTTAAAGAGATGCGAGAAATAGGTGCTACAAGAATCTTCTCTTGCTTGTTATCCGTAAATAAACCTGCAGAAGAAGTAAAAGAAGATTTTACTAAGATTCATGATTACGCAAAAGAATTAGGTTATGAAATTATTTTGGATGTAAATCCATCAGTCTTTAAAGAACTAGGAGTAAGCTATACAGATTTAAAGTTCTTCCATGATATTCATGCGGATGGTATCCGTATGGATGGAGGTTTTACTGGATTTGAAGAAGCGCTTATGACGTATAATCCATATGGATTAAAAGTTGAAATCAATATGAGTTCAAGAACACATACAATTGATACAATTATGGATTATAAGCCAAATCGCTATCAATTGTGTGCGTGTCATAACTTCTACCCACACGACCATTCTGGCTTGGATTTGGATTATTTCTTAAAGAGTTCAGAGAAATTTACAAAGTATGGTTTAAGAACAGCGGCGTTTATTGGTTCATTAGAGAAAGGTGCTTTTGGACCATGGCCGACAACTGATGGACTATGCACATTGGAGATGCATCGTCATATGCCAATTGATATTCAGTTAAAGCATATCGTCGCAACAGATTTGATTGATGATATCATTATCGCTAACTGCTTCCCTAGTCAAGAGGAAAAAGAAGCACTGAGAAATGTGCGTCTAGATGTTGTGAATTTTAAGGTTACATTAGAGCCGAATATTCCAGAGACAGAGAAGAAGATTGTACTGCAAGAGTTACATTTCAGCCGAGGTGATTTGAATCCATGCATGATTCGCTCTAGTAAGAGTAGAACCACATACAGAGGACATCAATTCAATATCTTCAATGCACCTGAGAGGATTCGTCGTGGTGATATCTTAATTGATAGTAGTCTATATGGTACATATGCAGGTGAACTACAGATTGCATTAATAGATATGGATAACGATGGTCGAACAAATGTTGTTGGACATGTTCGTGATGAAGAACTGTTTATAGTCGATGGCTTAAAGCCTTGGCAGAAATTTAGATTTACACTAGAGTAACCAGATATTGTAATGCATGTACCTACAGGGCTATTGAAGGCTTCAAATGCGTTAACAATACAAGAAAAGAAGATGAAACAGGATGATTTGTCCATGATACATCTTCTTTTTAATTTATGAAATAAGATAACTGATGAATTCTTCGTAAGTATTACTTGATATTAAATGAGATAATTTTTCGTAATCTTCTGTAAGAGAAGCTACCCAATCAAAGAATGGTTTGAGTGTTGTGGTATCAAGTTTATCAATTGCAAGCAGGAAAATAAGTTGTACTTCATATTTGCCCCATTGTACTGGTTTATCTAATAACATAATCGAAATTACGGATTTAAGACAAGATGAATCAATTGGGTGTGGTATTGCAAAATTAAAATTAAATGATGTTGGGGATAGTGCTTCACGACGCATGACAGATGGATAGAATGCATCAGTTACAATAGAAGCTTGTTGAAGTTCTTTTGACATGAACTGTAGAATCTCTTGTGGTGTTTGAAAGAGTTGATGATTATAGAAGAACTCTT
>ERZ773180.1600-NODE-1600-length-10974-cov-8.419086_pt1 | contig 10974 bp, 12 predicted proteins | sample MGYA00511080_ERZ773180 | MGnify/ENA primary metagenome ERZ773180 (study PRJEB29015, sample SAMEA2738175) | human oral metagenome | biome: human oral; feature: human-associated habitat; material: saliva | place: China | collected 2178 ...
TAAATTCTTTCATTTTACTTTGTGTATTCTGCCTGTTCTGTCAGCCGACCCTTGCTCAGCGCAGGGTGCGGCTGGCAGACTTGCCACCTTTTGAGCGTGCAGTAGTTGTAGTAAAATATTTTGAAGGCATGCACACCTGGAAGAATTATCCGTATGTTGGATATGGGCATCAGCTGCAACCGGGAGAGCACTTCACAGCGGATATGACGGAACGGCAGGCGGACTCCCTGCTCCGTGCTGACCTTTGGAAATGTTTTGAACACTTCAAAGGCTATGGCAAGGATGCCCTGCTGCTGACCTTGCTTGCCTATAATGTGGGTGTGGGGAGGTTGCTCGGCTATGGCAAGCATCCTAAGAGCCGACTTCTGCGAAAAATAGAGTCTGGAGATAGGAACTACTATCGGGAGTATATTTCTTTCTGCCGATATAAGGGTAAGATTTTGCGTAGATTGGTCAAGCGCAGACAGGTAGAGTTTGCTCTGTTTGATATACCCTGATTATCAAATACACCTCTTGTGTGCAACTACTCTACCTGCATCCCATAGAGAAACTGCCCATCCTGCTGCTCGTATCAGAGGAGCGCAACACGGGCAAGAGCACGTTCCTCAACTTCCTCAAAGCCCTCTTCGGGGGCAATGTAACCTTCAACACCAACGAGGACTTCCGAAGTCAGTTCAACTCGGACTGGGCAGGGAAACTGCTCATCCTCGTGGACGAGGTGCTTCTCGACCGCAGGGAGGACAGCGAGCGGCTCAAGAACCTCAGCACCACCCTTTCCTACAAGGTGGAGGCGAAGGGCAAGGACAGGGATGAGATTTCATTCTTCGCCAAGTTCGTACTATGCTCCAACAACGAACGTCTACCCGTCATAATCGACACAGGAGAGACACGCTATTGGGTGAGGAAGGTGGGGAGGATAGAAAAGGACGACACGGACTTCCTGCAAAGGGTAAAGGAGGAAATACCCGCCTTCCTCTATTTTCTCCAGCACCGCACGCTCTCCACGAAGAAAGAGAGCCGTATGTGGTTCAGTCCCGAACTCATCCACACGCAAGCCCTGAGCAGGATTATACGGAGCAACCGTAACAGGACGGAGGTGGAGATGGCGGAAACCTGCCTTGAAGTCATGGACTGCATGAAAGCGTCCGCTTTCTCTTTCTGCATCAACGACATGCTCCTTCTGCTGAACTGCGCAGGCTGCAGGACGGACAGGACGCAGGTACAGGACGAAAGCGACAGCCCCACGCCTCTGCGCAGACGAGGTGATGAGCCGTGCCAACCTCATCAGGTATCAGGACACCTACGCTGAACACATGGCGAAGTACGAGCTGAAAAGGGGTGTCAGGGGCTCGACAGCCAAGCACCTCTCCACGCATGAGTATTACCGCAATCTCATCACGCAGGGCGAGGACATACAGGAGAACATCGCCAACCTGCTGGCAAGGGAGGCGGAAGCACGGTGCATCATCGAGGAGGCGGAGCAAGCCAAAATGGAACTCGCACGCATCAAGGCGGAGAAAAAAACGGTGGAACTGAAAAACTCAGCTACCAAGACCGCCACAGCAGCACTCAACGGCATCAACTCCCTGTTGGGCGGTAATAAAGTGAGCAGGCTTGAAAGCGAGAACAGGCAGTTGCATGGTGAGGTGGCGGAACTGAAAGAGAGCATCGGACAGATGCGCACGGATATGCAGAAAATGAAGGAAAGCCACGTCGCCGAGCGGTTGCGGGCATCGGAGCAGCATCAGCGTGAAATCGGCAATCTCAGGCGCATCATCGAAAAGGCAAAGGAATGGTTTCCCATGCTTGCCGAGTTTTTCCGTATTGAAAGGCTTTGCCGTTCGGTCGGATTGTCAGAGAGACACACGGACGAACTCCTGCAAGGCAAAGTACTCGTTGTTACGGGGAAACTGCATTCTGATGAGTACAGGCGTTCGTTCGCCGTTGAGAAGGCACGCTTGCAGGTGGGCAGGGGGAAAGGGATGGGAAGACCGTACTTGACCTGCTCGTGGACAAAGTGTCGATTGCCACGTGGTTCAAGGAAAAATGGGAGAAAAAATCGAACAGAAATCTATGTTTTGCAAAATGAACAGAAAAATTCGATTATAAAAGAAAAAATATTTTACCAAAGCCATATCTTGTGGGAACATTGGGTAAATACAACGAGGGGGCTTCAAAGCAAAAAAGCCCTCTCGTATTCATTATTTATTTCCGTATTTCTGTGATAGCAGATAGTTTATATCGAAAATTACCATCTTCCTTACTATTGCTTCTTGTTTTTTCAAAATCTGTCTCAGGACCTTTATCTGTATTAAAAGCACCGCTATAATAATAACCACTATCCCAGCCATTCCATCCCATATTACACAACAAATAATACTTTCGTTGTATATAAGAACCTATGGTTTGCCCATTTTTTATGCGGAAGACAGAACGGCTCATTTCTAATAATCCGTGAACCAACCAACAATGCCCACCTGAGTATGAATACCAAGTCTTTATAGTAATGCCTAAAAATTTCTTTTTGTGTTTCGTTTCCTTTGCATAACCACTTACTAATACATAGTATCCTTTCCTTAATTCATTGACAATGTCTGTTTCATTGTAATCTTTTTTTATTCCTCCAGATGAAAACCCTAAATTCTTAAGAGTTCTCGGGATGTTATCAGTAGAAGCGGAACTCCCTTTATTTTCATCAGTTTCATTTTCTGGGTATTTGGCATAAGTAACATCTAAATTTTGTCGTAAACCTAATTGTTGCATAATCCTTGCTATATAAGGGATTGCAGGAGGATATGGATTCCAAGTCTTTACATAACGATTCATAATCTCCCAATCAAAATCATAACCGTTGTATCGTTTGGGAAATTTATAAACGGATAATAATTGTGCAACAGCCGTTGGTACGCAGCCTGTGCTGGATAATTTTCCATCCGTTAATGGGCAAAATTGATTGTAAGGACTTCCCTGCCCCCACTCAACAGGACAATATCCTTCTTTCATTTCGGAAAAAGTTTTTTCCCATTTTCCATATACAACAGAAATTTCATCGTTTTCATTGATTCTGTTATTTTCGTTAAACTCATCAATCTCTTTAAAGATTTGGACTTCCATATTTGCCAAAAATGGTACAAGATTAGGATTGTCTATGACACCATCTTGAGGGATTTCTCCTTTATCTGTAAGCACTAACATTGGAGTAACCCTTGTATCTCCGCTCATTATAGCATATCCACCACCTTGAAAATTGAAAATATGTATATTTGTTGAATTATCAACATCTGACCTTGTCATTCCTCCAACTCTTGTATCTATAGAAGTGCCATCTACTTTGAGGGTAAATTTATTTTTCAGGATGGGATTTTTTGGAGCAATAGAGTTTACACGAGTTGTTTTGCCTAAAAGAATTTCATTGAGTTCTGTTTCTGCATCATTGATATTTCTCTCATAGGAAGTTACTATTTTTTCCTCATCTTTTTCTTTTAACTCTATCTCATTTTGCATACATGAGCTAAGAAAAAACAAAAATATAGCGCAAACTATATATATTGTATTGTTCAATTTTAAACGCATATTATATAAGTATTTAAAGAAAAGGCAATCTCGTTTGAATAGCGAGATTGCCAAAAGATGTTAGTTTAAACGAGCATTTGGATAACATGCCAAATTTATATCGTACAAATCTCCTCCACAATCGAAGTCAATACTTCCGTCATAACGATATAAATACCAACCATCAAAACTTCCTCCCCATCCCATATTAGCATGGCAATAAACATTGTACCTCTTTAAGATCCTGCGAGGTTGTTTTGGTGAAGGAGCCACATTAGAGGGACGAACGCGAATTTGATAACCATCAACAACCCAAGCATGTGAACCATTGGTAAATGCTCCTGTTGCTCTTGTTCCTCTGAAGGCTCTTGCAGTTCCTCTACATATAACTGGTCTTCTTGAATTTAAAGAGTTTGCCATGTTTTGGAAAGTACAAGAGTTTTTTCCATCAATATGGACATTCCATTTTTTTACATAATTTGCAACTGCATCTACAGAAACAGAACCTCCTTCACTTGTAAATTTTGTGCCGCTTCCATCTGCAAGATTCTTTATTAAAGAGGCTAACCTTTTATCTTCCTCAGTAAGCTCATGGTATCCCCAAAAATTCGGAGAATAACTTCCTAAATTACCCCAATAAAATTTCTGTCCTTCAGGAGTTGTAATGTCATTGATATTCGGTTGTAAATACGCCAAGACTTGTGCCCAAGCAATAATTGTACACCCTGCAGGATGGCGTCCGTCATAACCATAGTCAAAATCATATTCTGGGGGACATTTAGGCACATAAAGATTATAAGGACTTGTCTGATTCCATTTTGTTTTTAGCATAGGCTCAACTATTTTATGTAATTGCCCAGAGGGATTGTCTGTGGCAGAACTATGTGTTACAGGAGTATTGTTTACAAGGTATTCTACATGTTTCATCCCCTTCTTCCTAATTTGCATATTGACATAAGCTTTTGTTTTTTCACGAAGAGAATCTTCGCATTGCTTAATTACGGCAATCTCTTGCAAGGCTATGTTCATTGCATTTTTTATCATCAAATCTGCTGTTTCGTTTGGTGAAAAGAAATCTCCTTCCTCAGAAAAGGCAATAACATAAGGGAAACGGCAATCTGAACTTACAATCATACTAATAGGCTTCTTGGCTTGATGGTCAACCCATTTTAATTTTGTAAAGTATATTTCTTCACCTTTTTCGTGCTGTTTTGTAGTCAAGGATAAACTAATTTTTTCTTTTTGCACATTTGATAAAGAATTTAAGGCAGACCTTGTATTAGATCCCTTAATACTTCCGATGTATGATTTCGCAATGCTTTCAACCTCCTCATCCGATAAGTCTTTCTTATCAGGATAGGCAATACTATTGTACTCTTGTTCAGACAAAGAGATATAAGATTTATGACCGTTATCTATAACGGTATCTACTTCATCCATTTTGTCACTACACCCACTCAGAATAAAGAGTACTACCGGTAAAAATTTTAGATAACTCTTCATAATAAATTGTTTTAGTTTGTATTCGCTTACGAATATAATCAAAATTCATGTTGCTTCCAAATTTTTATCACCCTTTTGTAGGTTTATTGACTTGGGAGAAGGCATTTTCTTGTCGTTTGATTCACCTTTCTCGCTATGAATGAGTAACTTTGCAGAATGAACTTATAAAAAGAATTTTAATGAAAAAGAGAGAAGCACTCATAGCATTAGTATCAATAGCAATATCTGGAATCCTGAATGAACCGATAATTGCTGCATTTAAGATGATTCCTTGGGATAAGATTACTTCTACAGAGAATTGGGAGTGGATATTCTTACCAAAAGTTAGCATTCTAAACATTATCTTCTTTATTATCTTACTGGTTACTGTTTACTACATAGCCTGTCTGTTACTTATCAAGAGAAAGAATGTTGCAATAAACAAACTTAAATCGTTAAATAGTTTTGTTGATGACAAGAATCATATCAAAGTAACTTGGGATGTTGGCATAGGAACTATATACAATCATGATCCATTTGCATATAATATTCAATTCTTCTGCCTTCAGCATGGTGAATTTCCTCAGAGAATGCAAAATGGATGTTGCCAAGATTCTACATGTTCCAATAGTTTTTTATGTATAGATGAAAGGAAGGTAAAAAATTATATAGAATCTCTGCTTTTGAAGAAACAACAAGACCTTAAAGGATTAAGTTGAAATACAATTAGACCTGCAAAAGCATTTCATTAGCTTTTCATAATTGCCCCATCTACAAGTATAAAGAATTGAACTATGGGAATAGAGAAACTTACAACATTGGCTTTTTCTGTGTATTCAAATAAAGGTGCTTATGCACTATTACTCGGTTCTGGAATCTCCCGCTCCGCCCATATCCCTTCGGGCTGGGAAGTTGAAGAGAAACTTATTCAGAAACTTGGTGCATCACAAGGTGTTACAGAATCCGAAGATTGGCATAAGTGGTACAAAGAACACTATCAGCAACCTGCATCTTATTCCTCTCTTCTTGGAGATATTGTAAAAACCCCAACAGAACGAGTGCAGTTGATGAAGCCTTTTTTTGAACCAACAGATGAGGAAAAAGAACTTGGTTGGAAAAAACCTACTAAAGCACACGTTGCTATTGCAAAATTAGCAAAGGAAGGATATATCCGTGTTATCTTGACAACGAATTTTGACCGTCTTCTTGAAAAGGCATTTGATTTGGAAGGTATTAACCCACAGGTTATCAGCCATGAAGGAGCTATATCACAAACAACACCTCTCGTACATAGCAAAATACCAACTATCATCAAGATAAATGGAGATTATATAGATTGTCAATTCAGAAACACGACAGAAGAACTGGATGAATATCCAGAACAGTTGAAGTTATATCTACATAGAATTTTTGAGGACTACGGATTGGTCACTTGCGGTTGGTCTGGCGAATGGGATAAAGGCTTAATAGGGATTATCAATAGTACAACACGTTCTCGTTATAACTCTTTTTTTGCTTATATAGGAGAAGCCAACAATAGCATAAAATCTCTGTCCCAAAATCGACAGGGAGAGGTTATGTCCATAGAGAATGCAGATAATCTATTCTCTGAACTCTATGAGCAAATTATGGCTTTGGAAAAATATGATGTGGATGCTAATATGAGCCATGCAATGATGATGGCACGAGTAAAAAAATATCTTTCATCAAAGCAATATGACATTGAGTTCACAGACATAATAGAAAAATGGGGGACAGAAGCTTATAATCAAATAACAGAAGTTGCTCATTATAATTTCCGGCTTAGCAAAGAAGCATTTGAACGCTATTTAGAAATCCATCTCCATGCAATAACTCCATTATTAGATGCTGCAATACTCACGGCAAGATGGGGAAAAGAGTGGCAGATTAAACTTTTTGGTGATATTCTAATAAGGCTGTGTATAATACCTTTCAAAAATGGAGAAAGAGGGGTAGTTGAGACTTCATACATACACGCATTAGCTCCCATGTTATTGTTAAACGTAATCGGTATTGCTTGTGTAAAATATGGACGCTTCAAGGAATTAAATAATATTTTAAGTCTTTCAGTACCTGCGGGCAATTTCATGGGATTTTATCGAGAACCTTTACTTTCTCTACTTGGTGGTACACATTGGACTTATGAAACATGGAATAATTTGATGGAAACTAATTACTACTATCCATTTAGTATATTCTTTCTTTGGCAATTGGAACCTATTTTCAAGGATTATTTCATTACAAATTCAGAATATGAAAATGTTTTCTATATATGGGAGCATCTAAAATCTCTTGTGTATGGTTATAACAAATGTTCTTTAATAGAATTTAGTGTCCCGATGGGTAATTTCCTTTATAAAAGGAAGGAATATAAAAAGAGGTACAAAGAGACAGAGCCTTACACTTCATTTTTTGAGGAAGCCGATAAATTGAAGAATAATTGGGAACCCATAAAACAAGGAATGTTTGGAGGAAGTTACGATAACTACAAACAAATTCATGAACAGGCGGAAGCATATTATCAACAATATAGAAAATATTAATTATGGAAGAACAGGTTTCAATTATAGTAACTGTCCTCGCTGCATTATTTACAGGAGGCTTTCTGATGATATTTATAGAAAGTCAGCAGGTTGCGAATAATATGGCTGAACGTTTCCATTTTATAATGCGCCCTTTCTTTCATAGTTTTACCAACTATGCAAGGTTTATATCCTCATTCAAACCTTGTTTCAGTTTCAGAGGGATAGAATCAGAAGGATATATGAAAAGATTAAATGATGACTTAGAACAAATTTCAAGGATAGGTGGGCAATCTATAATAGCTGGACAAAAGTATCCATCAGATTATTTCACGTCAAAACAATTAGGCTCAATCTGTGAGACCATAAATGATGTGTGGTATTGCATAGATAAGGATTCTGATGGCTTTCAGAAAGTCGAATTTGATACTCATCATGCTAAAATGTTTAGTGAACATACAATTGGTTATTTAGGAGAAATCTCCCCTAAATACAAAGGCATAGAATTAACAAAAGATTTACTTGGGAAAGTATCAGGAGAGTTTTATTTCGATTTCTATCAACCGATAGAACATATCTTGCCTCACTATGAATTTTGGTCAAAGAAAGAAAAAGAATTTAAGACAATAGCTATGATAACTATTATCATAACCTTACTTACGATGTTGCTTCTTCTCCTGTTGCGTTGCTATATTCCGATATGGGTATTAACTTCATTATGTGTTCTATGTTGTGGGTTATTACTTTTTGAACTGTATAAGTTAATGCGATTAGAAGACCTAACACAGAAAGTTATGCGATAAAATATAATTTATAATGAAGATTTTTGGTTTATGGATTTTTTCAGATTTAATAAAATTTACGTCGTAGAATCTCTACAAGATGAGCGTCAAACTGGTAAAGAATTGTACGATGATATTATCAAGAGACGAAGTTACTTTCATAGTGATTTAGCTACAGAGTTTGTAGAAGTACTATCACTAGAAGATTGGAATAATACTATCGAAAGAATAGTACAAGAAACTAAAGATAACCATGTAATCCCTATTCTTCATTTTGAATTACATGGAAGTGGCAACCGTGATGGCCTTGTATTAGCTAAGGGGGATTTAATACCTTGGGGAGATTTCGTATCAGATATGCGACGCATAAATATTGAAACTCAGAATAACTTATTGATAACGATGGGGATTTGTTTCGGTATGAAGATCTTGTATTATACCTCATTGGAAGATCCCTCACCTTTCTTTGGGATAATAGGCTCTTTACGTGCCTTACAAAATGATGATATATATATAAGATACAGTGATTTCTACGATGAGTTTTTACAATCATTCGATATTACGAAATCTTTGCAGTGCCTTTTTAGAGCAAACCCAAATAAACTTCAGAAATACTCTTTTGTAAATGCACCAGAGTTCTTTAGAAGAATTTATAAAAATTATCTTGAAACTCAATTTACGACTGATGCTATAAAAAAAAGGATTAGTGACACTATTATGGAGGAAGAAACTAAGCGCGGAGTTAAATACACATCGAAAGAGAAGAAAGTTTTTGCGAGAAGATTCAAGAAAGAACTAAAAAAGACCAAGAACTCATTCTATTTACATCATTTCAACAACTTTCTTATGTGTAACAAATTCGAAACCTGCAAACAACGGTTCGATATTCCACGGACAACTGAAGAATTTTTAGCAACTAACTGGAGTGATATTGTGCCAAACGTCATCATTTAAGTAGTTCTTTCCTGCGACTTTCTTTTGCTTCTTTTCTTTGGTCGCCTACTCGTTCAAAGAGAAAGAAAAGAAGCCACGCAAATTTCGGTTTGCGTGGCTTTTACTGTTATTCAGAACACTATTTCTGCACTTTCGTTATTCTACTTATTCGTTTGTTGGGATGTCTGTCAAATGCCCACGAGTTGTTGAGAGCATTGCTCGAAAAATTTATCTCATCATCAGGCAGGGTGCTGTGAATGTTTCCACCTATAACCAGCCCACAATTTTGCAGGACTTTCTGCCGTGCTTCCTCTTTGCTCTCGGCAACAACATCGAATATGCCGTCAAAAACATATTCCGTATATACTAAAAATCTTTGTTTCTTCATCATTCCTAATCTAAAAATTCAACCTTTAATAATCTGTATTCCTTTGGCTCTCCATTGGACGGTCTGTGGTGTTTGAGCCAAAAGTGATGTGCGCCATAGCCGTATACAAAGAACTTGTCAAGTTCTGTTTCTTCGGCTATTTTGTTGATAGCTGACCTTAACTCCTCTTTGCTGTCGGATAGGGTTATTGCGTTGATAACCCTAATGAGAATATGCGGTATCTCATTCGCATAGTTGTAGATGATGTTTTCAATCTCTGTCTTCATATCTCTGATAATTTAATGGTTCATACTTTATGCTGTTGCTTTCATTCTTCGGCTTATAAGTCCTCGATTGGCATTCACAAGGTTTACTATCTGCTCGTGGTATTCCGTATTCTTGTTGCAAACTCCACGACTTTGTACCACTTCCAAAGTTCGTAATGATACTTCAATAGTTTCTATTCGCTTGCCTTCAATGGTAGCCGAAAGGATAAGGGAGTCCTCCTTGAGGTAGTATGCATTAGAGAATACGCAATGGTGCATTGATACACCTTCTTCCAAATGTTCCTGCACGCTCTCTAATACGTGGACTTGGATTGTGCCGTCTGTGAAACAGATACCAAAGAACTTGGATTTGAGTTCGTGGAAACGCTTCTCTTCCTCCATTGCCTTTTTGCGTTTCGCCGCCTTTTCTTCCTTTTCCCTTTGTCTGCGGAGTTCGCTTTGTCTTAGGTCGTGTTCCCTATGCAGGTCGGTGGGGCAAACATACTTCGGGTTGTGTATGTCTTTATTCAATCTGCGGAGCATATCCACATAGTCACACCATAGAGAAATATCCTCTATCTCATAGCCGTTGCGAGTGGCAACTTTGTAGGACTGCCAACAAGCGTCAAATGTCGATTTGTTGTTGAGGAAATAGCGTAAATGCTCCATTCGTCCTGCTTTCATCAATGTTTCAGCCCGGCTGTCAGAAAGCAATGCAGGAATGAGTGTTGTCGGGGCAATGTCGTAAAAATTATCCTTGAAACCATTCCTGCGGAGTGTGTCTGTAACCTTGAATTTAGGATATATCTGCGAATAGGCTGCATATCGGTAGGCTTCATTGTCGTTACGGATAGCCATAGGGGTATAGTAAGAAAAGGTATCAACATATCTGCCCAATGTGCGTGGAATGGCAACAATGGCTTGCCGTCCTTTTGCGTTCCACCAATACTGACCGATTTCAAGTGCGTGATATTGTGCCTTACAGCCTTTCTCTATTCCCACAACAAGTAGGAACATGCGCAATACTTGAGACTCTCCACAAGTGGTAA
>ERZ773180.1606-NODE-1606-length-10957-cov-8.755825_pt1 | contig 10957 bp, 5 predicted proteins | sample MGYA00511080_ERZ773180 | MGnify/ENA primary metagenome ERZ773180 (study PRJEB29015, sample SAMEA2738175) | human oral metagenome | biome: human oral; feature: human-associated habitat; material: saliva | place: China | collected 2178 ...
TTCATGTATTCTCCTAAAAATAGTAATAGAGGTCGTTATACAACCTCTATTACTGTTAATTACTATTATAACCAAAAAAGCCATCTTACAAATTTCCCAACAGCTTCTTTAAAATAATTAGAACCACCAACGCCTCCACCGGAACTAGTATACTCCCAGTTACTAATGCGACGTTGAGAATAATCAAAATATCCGCCAACAATGTTTTTCATTTCATCATTTGATAAATTTTTTTTCATTATAAAAACTCCTTACTTTTAAAATTTTATATAAGCATAGAAAAAAACATGTACTAGTCCTTCAAAATCATGAAAAGTTATTATAAAATAAATCTATCTTTCAAAATGAAGTTAGATTATAACAGTCAAAAAGAAAAATTAAATATTGTAACTATTATATAATGTATAATTTTACTCTGTGTAATACCACAGTTTTAATAGGCTTTTTCGTCAAATGAATAGCCAAAATTAGTATTAATATTATACATAAACGAACGATTAGGTTCTCAACTTTGTCAGACTATACAAATTTTACCATCTTCTAAAGAGCCATTTTATCCATCCATAAATAGCTCGTCCTGTACCTATTGTAGGAAGACTATAACCACTTGAATAATCAAATCGATCAATTGACGATACAGACGGATTGAAAGAATAGCCACCCATAATAGATTTCATTTCTATTTCTGTTAAAGACTTATTTGTCATATTTTTCTCCTTTAACTTTATTATAATCATGATTACGTTTTCATTATAAATCATTTTGTTTATGAATAAAATGATTTTTTTATTTTTTTTTTTATGAATTTTAAGTCATGCTTGTAATCCATCTAACTCTAGATCTAACAGAATTCTATTTCAAACGAAAATTAGTGCTTCTACTCTGTTTTATTGACTATAACTACACCTTTTTACGATGTCTTTATCGAAGTTTTATTTTGAAGAAAAAACATGTAGAAACTCCTTAAATTTTTGTACTGGCTCAAAAATGTTAAAACATTTATTATGTGTTTCTCATTCGAGTTCAAAATATAATGCGTAGAATTATATTTCCAAAGAAAATGGTTTAGAACACCTAAAAAAGTTAAAAAGAGAAGTTTTAGAAGAAAAATGCAGAGAAGGGATAAATTAAAAAGATTCCTGTCCTAAAAATTTAGAACATATTAAATAGCGAAAAGTTAGACTGCAGAAGGAAAGATAACATTTATTCAACAGCTTTTAAACGAGAAGACTCTTACAAAAGTTTCTTCTCTATAAAGAATTATTAACGTTTTATTAGATATTGGCTGCACACGTATCTAACTTATGGATATAACGGTTTAAAGTATAAAAGAAAGTGGTCAATCAATATCAACTATTAATAAAGACAGCTCTGACTGATAACCTTTCAGAATCAGAATAAGAAGGACTGATTAGATTACTTAAACAAAATGTATATTTAGTTTCAGAAATTGCAGTTGTATAATACTGGAAGCATTCAGAAAGAAACATTAAGTTTAGCTTTTCTGGGAACGAAAGATGATATTTACAAGAAACTTCGAGATTAAGGATGTCAAACTCCCCCCCTCTTCTTAAATCGACTAAAACGTCTAAATCTACTTACTATTTTGAATTGAATAAAATAAATGCTGCATTAGAGAAGAATAGTGATTTATTACCAGGATAAAAATATTCTTTCATGAAAATAAAGGTAGAAATTGCGTTGTAAGAATTCACCAAGAATTTTTCCGTTTAGTCCACGTCGTTAATCATATAAGAGTACACAAATTATACATTTAAACAATTTGTTTAGAAAGCTTCCTAAAGAAAAATATCATTCTAACTCGTCAGTGTTGGAAAAATTGCTAATAATAATATTAACAACAATATTTTGACCAAAAACCCTTTTAAAAATGGGAGTACAGATGTATCTCTATTTACTTTTTCTCGAGGGAGATATTTCTTATTTAGAATCTTAGATATATACACTAATAAAATCATCTCCTTTCCTCTTTCTCTAAAATCTAACTTATAACAGATTCATAGGCTGCTATATAGAGCTTAAAAAAATCTTTGATGTTAATGAATTAGTTTTCTACTCTGATTAAGATTGCCCTCACAAATCTTTTATCAAAAAAATATTGAAAATCGAGGATTTACTCAATCAATGTTCCGAAAAGAAAATTATTTTGGTAATTGGACTCTAGAATGGTTTTTACTAGAATGCATAATTAAATGTTCTGCCGTTTGAGAAGGAATATGCCATCTTTAAAAGATTTCAAACTGTTGTTGAAGAATATATAGATTATTACAATAAAATAAATTCAGAAAATAAAATGGTTATCACCTTTTCAATACAGGAAAGCATAAATATTTCAGTTAGATCTATAATTTTTAGAGTTGATGGAAATATTCCACCAACCCTATTTTAGTGTATACAAAAAGGCCAACATCGATTATATTAAAAGCTCCCAACCTAATACAAAAGGATGATGACCATATGAACATATATACTAGAAGCTACGCTACAAATCAAAGATAAAAACATTATTTGGGATAATAAAGTTCAAGAGAAGATATTTAAAAAGAGAAAATCTTTATTTTATGCAGCTACTTATACGCATAAACCAGAATTTTGTACCGTTTGTGGGTGTGTTAGCCGAAATAATAATATCGTTAAAAACGGCACGAAAACATCTCGTATCACTCTCTGTTCTGTTTCAGGCCTAGCGGCCTACTTAAATCTACGCAAGCAGAGATTTCTCTGTAGAGAATGCGGCTCTTCATTTACCGCAGACACTAGTCGAATCGTAGAAAAACACTGTCATATCTCTAAACGCTTAAAAAACGAAATTAAATCAAAAATAAGTGAAACAGTATCTGAAACCTATATCGCAAAAGAAACAAATGTTTCAGTTCATACGGTAAGACGTATCATAGATGATACAACACGTTTACTAAAGATTAAACCATTACACGATTTACCTGAGCATTTGTGTTTTGATGAATTTAAATCCGTCAAATCTTCCGATAGTAATATGAGCTTCATTATTTGTGATAGCACTACACACAAGCTGGTCGATGTTGTACGAGATAGAAAATCTTACAGCTTGAAAAAGTATTTTCATCGTTTTGAGCCTAAGACTAGATTAAAGGTAAAAACTATCTCCATCGACATGTACTTACCGTACATTCAATTAATAAAAGAAATGTTTCCTAACGCTAAAATTATCATTGATCCTTTTCATATCGTACAAGCCTTAAATAGAGAATTAAATCGAACTCGGGTACGTGTCATGAATAAGCATCGCTATAAAGACTCTAAATTATATCGAAAGTTAAAACATTATTGGAAGTTAATTTTAAAGAACTCTAATGAACTTCAGAACTATAAATATAATCGTTATAAGCTTTTTGAAAGCTTCATAACAAGTAAAGGAATCGTAGATTATATCTTAGAAAAAAATCCATCTCTTAAAAATGATTATGAGGTTGTACATTCACTTCGTGAATGTATACAGGATAGAGATTATATAGAATTCAAGGAAACGATTGAAGCAGCTACGCAATTAGACCTATCTCCTGGTTTAAAAAGAGTATTAAAGACTCTTATGACTTACTTGCCATATATTCAAAATACTTGTGAGTATCCAACTAGAACAAATGGCCCTATTGAAGGAATAAACAATAAAATAAAAGTGCTTAAAAGAAATGCCTACGGCTTTAGAAACTATTACCATTTTAGAAATAGGATTATTTTAATAACAAAAATGTTTGGCCCAAAACAAAAAGGAATTAAGCAACAATTAGTTGCTTAATCCCTTCCTAAAATTCTTCATCAACACTATTTGACAAAGAGCCTAAAAAATGAGCTAAATTCTGTTACTACAGAATTTAGCTCGTATTTATTTAATAGAATGTATCACCAAAACTAGTCAAGCTTTTTTTTGTCATTTAATGCATCTACTAAACCAATAGACGCCAAAATGCTTAACACTGTTGCACTAAAGATAGAATAATCTGTATGGCTTCCAGTATTTGGTAACATTTCTTGTGAATCTTCAACACCAACGTGCACAATCTCGTCAATAGCTTCTTCAATCACTTTGCTAGAAATTAACTCAGCTGAGACAACATGCCCCTCTGAATCTAGCACATACTGATAAAGATATTCAATTGTTCCATTTTTCCCTACTCTTTGAACAACTCTTTCTCCAGCTTTTAATTCATTTGAAGGAATTGAAATTACTTGATACGGTATTTCTTCACTAATCACTTTTTGTACAGTTGTAGTCGATTTTTTAGTACCACGTTTTACTACCATTTTAACTGGTGCACTTGTTACCAGTTCTGTTACATATTCTTTTTCAGACAATAATTCACCCGTATTAGAATCACGTAATTCTCTGTAAATTTTGGTTAATTCTCCCAAAACTCCATTTGTAAGAGTTGCCGTTTCACCTTCTAGCAATTCATCTGTATCAACATACTCCACTTCAAATGGAATTTTCTCTGATTCAAGTATTGGTAAATACGTAGTATTTCTTATCCCAATTCTAACAATCTTATCTACAGCTTCTGATATTACTTTTTTATCAGTAAAACTTTCTCCTACACCCTCTTCTAACATTATCGGCATATTGTTGTATTTATAAGTAACATCTGTTTTAGCTTCGATTAGCTTTCCAGCTTTATCTTTTAAGACAGTGTTATAAACAAAATTTTTACTTAATTCTAAAGGTTTGTTTTCTGTTGTAACATAATCCCCTCTTACCAATCCAGGAACTCTTTTATTTACAGTATCTTTCTGGATATTCTTTAGGTCATAATAATTATTCTTAATTACTCGCGCAAGAGGACTATATACATCAATATCACCTTGTTTATCATACACACCATTACTTACTTTAGTTGAATAAGTTTTTTCTTCAACTTTTCCATCTTGACCTTCTTGATCAACAACTTGTTCCCCTGCTTTTAAATTCTTATCTAAAATGAAGTTTGTTTCTTTTTGAACAGTCTTTTCTTCAGTCTTAACCAATTCAGGTTTTTCAGTAGAAAAACGCTCTGTAGCTAAATTATATAAACGTTCATTCAAGGCTTTAGATGGGGTCTCATTTGTTGTATTTGTTGTGTCGTATACTGTGTTTCCATCAACATCTGATTGTTCTTTCACAGGGTTAACATCAATCGGTTCTTTTGAAGTAAAAGTATTATTATTGATATATCTTACAACTGAATATGATTGTAAAACCCTAGTAGGAAGCTTCGTAGTTGCTCTTTCACTAAACTTTTCATTATCAATTGATATATCATTGTTAACAAATACAAATGGTTGTGTATGTTTAAGTGTAGACGGTAAGTTTGAAACTTGTCTACTAGTATTTGTTTGTACCCCATTAATATTTGGTTGTGCTGTTGGTCCAGTAAGTCCGTTTACTTCAATTAATGGTTTCACCATAGCTATATTTGCAGTATAATCTTGAGTCACTTTTCCAAAATTAAATTTATTATCTTTTAGCAGAATAGCCTCAGCATTACTAATAATTTTGACAGCACTTTCTGTATTTCTTGGGCTACTTAATTCTGTATTTTTAAAAGTAATATCATTATTACTGAAGTTGAGAGACCCTCTAAATTTATCTTGGAAAGCAATTACTTTTCCTTGATTATCTTTAATTAGTCTATTATCAGTACTTTCAACAATATTGATTGGACTTAAATAAGTACCAGCAAATCCCGTTACTTTATCTACGTTAACTTTATTATTCGTAATAGAAATAGCCCCTGAACCATTACCAATACCAGTTTTATATTTATCAGTTTCCGTAACTTGAAGATTGCCATTCTTATGGTCAATTGCAGAGTTAATCACCTTAAATATAGATGTAGCTGATTTTCCAGAAATATTATTATTGTCAATCTTTAATACATAATCTAAGTATGGTTCTTGCATTCTGACTAAAATAGCATTAGCCGTATAATTTTCTTCTGATCTATAACCACTCTCATATTTGACTGGAATTTTCCCGCTATTATCAATATTTTGAATAGTATTTCCACTAATTTCAAAATAACCGACACTACCTTTTCCACTTAAATCTCTGCCTTTTTCATTTGTTTGTAAATGAATAGCTTCATACTGTGAATAATCGGAATTTGCTGGGAAAGTTCCATCTTTTCTTAAATCATTCTTTAATAATCTATTGTTTGTATCTTGAGTTACTATGTTATTTCTAATAATCGCATTTTCCATTTTATATGCACGATTATATACTGCAATTCCTAAGAGTCGATCACCATAAGATACATTTTTTTCGATTAAAATGTGATCCCCTTCATGGGCATCAAGTCCTTTACGATAATTATATAAAGATACATTATTTCTATAAATATAATAATCGTTATAAGAACCAGCAGAAGATGCTGCTCCATATCCTGTACTTCCGCTTAACTTATGTCCATTTTCCGCTAAAGTAGAACCTTCTACTAAAAAGTGTTTCTGAAAGGCAAAATGCACACCAGCAACTCTATTGTTATGGAGATTGCTGTTAATAACTTTATTGTTTTTACTAATTTTTAAGTCTTCAAAAGAAACTCCAGCGTCGCCTTTTTGATATAGATAGTTTAATGATCTTGGTTTGTTTCCATATAGTTTCTTCGCTAAAGTACCTTCTTCTAAGTCCTTTGAAACTGTATTATACGAAGAATTAAAGAAAACTCCTGCTTTATTAGCACCAGACGATTCAACAGACTCTACAGAAACATTGCTTGAATCATCAATTTGAATTCCATTAACCTTACCATAATAAGGCATCCCTCTATAATAAAAACCATCATTCTTTGTTCCAAAAGCATCTTTAAGATTTACAATATTTACTGATAAATCCTTAATAAGGAAACCATCTTGTCCTTCAACTAAAACTACTGAGTGATCTCTACTATCAGTATCATTATCATCCGGATTCCATGGATTTCCAAGTTGCACTAAATTAGTTTTAATTGTCGTGGCACCCATACCGTCTCCAATTAAACCTGTTACATTTTTCAAATCTTCTCCTATTTTAATTTGATTAAATACACCAGATTTTTTATAAATTGGAAGGACCATACCATCTTCTATCTTACCTCTATTATTGGTATATGTTGTCAACCCATCATCGGTTACATCCATTTTTGAATATTCTTCTTGAGTAATTTTAGTTACATCTTTTACGCCATCAATCTTACCGTTTCTAACAACGTAGGGAATTCCACTATCATTTAGAGTGCGCAACTCATAATGAGAAATTTCTCCTTGATCTCTTTGAACATTAACCACTCCAGATAATTTAACGGCAACCCCTTGAAACTCTTGCCCTTGTTTATTTCTCATAACTACTGAATTCGCTGCTTCTAACGCTTTATTTACAGCAGCAGTATCATCAGCACCATCTTGGACATCTAAACCAAAATCAACAGCATCAACATAATACATTTTGTTTTTGGTATCATACTTTACAGTGTAAGGAGTTTCTGATTCAGGTTGGTGAACAACTTCTCGGTCATTTTCAGTAATAGCATTCTTTATCTTTTCTGACTCATTTTCACTGGAAATAACTGGGGTTGCTAGTTCTTTTAACTTTTCTTCTTTTGCTGGGTCATGTGCATCATTTTCTTCTGCTACTTGCTTAGCTGGTTCTAAACTTGTGTTAACTGCCTTTTCAAGAATAGCTTCATTTGTAGCATCTCTCGATTCAGGAGTAGAAGTAGAAGTAGGAGTTGGAGTAGAGGTAGGAGTAGAAACAGCGTTAGATTTTTCTTCTGTTCCTTGACTCTCAACTTTATCATTTTCACTCTTCACTTTTTCTACTTGATTTGAAGTTACTTGTGATTGATTTATTTCTTCCGCTTGTACAGTTTGATTAGAAACCATAATTGCTACTAAAGTAGTTGCAGAAACAGCTACCCAAACCTTATTAACCTTTCTTAACAATTTCATTATTTATCTTTTTCCCCTTCCAATATGTCTAAACTTTTTATATTTTGTATTATATATCTATTTTTCGTGAAAATAAAGTGAAATCCCATAAATCAGTAATTAAATCTTCATAAAATTCAGGCTCGTGACACACCATTAATATACTTCCTTTATATTCTTGTAATGCACGTTTGAGCTCATCTTTGGCATCTACATCCAAGTGGTTTGTCGGTTCGTCGAGTACGAGCACGTTTGTCTCTTCGTTCATCAACTTACAGAAGCGAACTTTTGCTTGCTCTCCCCCACTTAAGACTTGCACTTGACTCTCGATATGCTTACTGGTTAATCCGCAACGAGCAAGCGCTGCACGTACTTCTGGTTGTGTCATTGATGGGAAGGTATCCCAGATTTCTTCTAAGGCTGTCTTACGGTTTCCTTTTGGCGTTTCTTGTTCGAAATACCCAAGATCGATATAGTCTCCACGCGTTACTTTTCCGTTCAATGGCTTAATAATCCCTAACAAGCTCTTCAAGAGTGTTGTTTTCCCGATACCATTCGCACCGACAATCGCAATCTTTTGGCCACGTTCCATCTCCAGATTAATAGGTCCTGTTAATGGGCGGTCGTATCCAATCACTAAATCTTCGGCTTGGAAAATGTAACGACCCGGAGCTCTAGAAGTCTTGAAGTCAAATTTTGGTTTTGGCTTCTCACTGGCTAATTCGATGACTTCCATCTTATCCAGTTTCTTCTGACGAGACATCGCCATATTCCGTGTTGCCACACGCGCCTTATTACGGTTTACGAAGTCCTTCAAGTCCGCAATCTCTTTTTGTTGACGATTATACGCCGCTTCTAGTTGAGATTTCTTCATCGCATACACTTCTTGGAACTGATCATAGTCCCCAACATAACGGTTCAACTCTTGATTATCCATATGGTAAATCAAGTTGACGACACTGTTTAAGAATGGAATATCATGCGAAATTAGGATAAATGCATTTTCGTATTCTTGTAAGTAGCGTTTCAACCATTCGATATGCTCTGCGTCTAGATAGTTGGTTGGCTCGTCGAGTAATAAAATGTCTGGTTTTTCTAATAATAGTTTTGCCAGTAACACTTTCGTACGTTGCCCACCACTAAGTTCACTCACGTCGCTATCCATCCCAAATGCTGCAACGCCTAATGCACGCGCTACTTCATCGATTTTGGCATCTAGAATATAGAAGTCGTGGCTATCTAGTCGTTCTTGCAACTCGCCCACTTCTTCCAGCATCGCGTTCATCTCATCTTCATTTGCATCTCCCATGGCCATATACAATTCATTGATACGCGCTTCCGCTACAAATAAATCGTCGAAGGCTTTTTGAAGGACACTGCGAACGGTCATTCCTGGTTCAAGCACTGTATGTTGGTCCAAGTATCCCACTTTCACATTTTTAGACCACTCGATTTTTCCTTCGTCTGGTTGTAATTGACCTGTCACGATATTCATGAAGGTTGATTTCCCTTCACCGTTTGCTCCAACGAGTCCGATATGTTCCCCTTTTAATAGACGGAAGCTCACATCATTGAAGATGGCTCTTTCACCGAAGCCGTGTGTTAATTTTTCTACATTTAAAATACTCATCAACGTTCTCCTTAAGTTTTCTCTGGGTCATTGTATCATAGTTTGCGATAAATTCAAAAAAGCTCAAACAAATACGGAGCAAGAACCAAATTCCTACTCCGCATTTTTCTACTATTTAAATTGTGCTTTATATAAAGCCGCATACGCACCGTTTTGTGCAAGCAATTCTTCATGCGTGCCGTCTTCTGTCAGTCCATCTTCTGTAACGACAATAATACGGTCTGCATTTTTAATCGTAGCAAGACGGTGAGCAATAATAAAGGTCGTTCTGCCTTTTGCCAACTCGTCAAACGATTGTTGAATAAACTTCTCCGTTTGCGTATCGAGCGCACTCGTTGCTTCATCCAAGATTAAAATAGAAGGATTCTTCAAGAAAATACGGGCAATTGAGAGACGTTGCTTTTGTCCGCCTGACAATTTCACACCGCGTTCTCCGATATGTGTGTCTACTCCATCTTCTAAATCTTCAATGACTTCTTTCAGTTTCGCTTGCTCGATGGCACGGTCTACTTCCTCATCTGTCGCATCGAGTCTACCGTACAATACATTCTCGCGAATCGTTCCATTAAAGAGAAACACATCTTGTTGCACGATACCGATTTGACGGCGAAGCGACTGTAAGGTGAAACGATTAATATTGGTTCCATCGATCAAGATTTCCCCTTCTTTTAAATCATAAAAGCGAGGCAATAAGTTCACGAGCGTTGTCTTCCCAACCCCACTTGGCCCAACGAAGGCTACTGTTTGCCCTGGTTCAACGGTCAAGTTGATATGTTCCAACACTTTCTTATCGTCTTCATATCCAAACCCTACATTTTTATATTCCACACGTCCTTCAAACGCGGGTGCAGGAATGGCATCGGGTGCGTCTTCGATATCGATTTCGACATTCATTAATTCTTTGAAACGACGGAAGCCTGCAAAACCTTTTGGATACAATTCAATCATAGAGTTCATCTTATTAATCGGCCCCACGAATACATTAGACAGTAAGATGTAGCCGACTAATTCTCCAGCTGTCAAATCACCAATGACCGTGAAGTACGCCCCCACGATTAAGCTGAAGAGATTAATACTGCGCATTAATAAGTAGTTGAAACTGCTGCTCGTTCCCATCGTGCGATAAAACGCAATTTTATTCGAGCGATACTCTTGAATGAGTTCTTCGAAGAGTTGTTGCTCATGACTTTCGTTCGCAAAGGCCTTCACCACACGCATACCGCTCAGTACATTTTCTAGTCCTGCCGTATAGTTGGCTAATCCCTTGTAGATATTTCGATTGATTGCAGACATGCGACGATTAAATACCGCTAGTGCCACCGCAATAATCGGAACGAAGAAAATCGTCAATAGCGCAAGCGTTGGATGCACTTGATACATCAACAAAAA
>ERZ773180.1608-NODE-1608-length-10947-cov-3.135053_pt1 | contig 10947 bp, 6 predicted proteins | sample MGYA00511080_ERZ773180 | MGnify/ENA primary metagenome ERZ773180 (study PRJEB29015, sample SAMEA2738175) | human oral metagenome | biome: human oral; feature: human-associated habitat; material: saliva | place: China | collected 2178 ...
GGTGGTACCGCAGGTCATATCACCCCAAACATAGCACTCTTACCTGCATTAAAAGAAGCCGGATTTGATATCAAATATATAGGAAGTAAAAACGGCATGGAGGAAGGCCTTATAAAGGCTCAAAATATTCCATATGAAGGTATATCTTCAGGAAAACTCAGGAGATACTTTGACCTAAAAAACTTCAGTGATCCTTTCAGAGTGGTAAAAGGACTTTTTGAAGCAAAGAAAATCATAAAAATGTATGCACCCGATATAGTCTTTTCAAAAGGCGGCTTTGTAAGTGTTCCTGTAGTAATGGCTGCGGCTTTTTTAAAAATTCCCGTTATTATACATGAATCGGATATTACACCGGGACTTGCAAATAGAATAGCAACCAAGTTTGCTACAAAAGTCTGTACCAATTTCCCGGAGACTCTACAGTATCTTCCAAAGGGAAAAGCTGTACTTACAGGTTCGCCTATTAGGAAAGAGCTTTTAAGCGGTAACAGGGAAGAAGCTCTCAAACTGACAGGATTTGACAATAAACCGACTCTTCTTATAATAGGAGGAAGTCTCGGATCTGTTATAGTAAATACGGCAATAAGAAAATCTCTTGACGATATATTAAAAGAGTTCAATGCAATACATATCTGCGGTAAAGGTAATGTAGACGAAAAAATTGTTGGAAGAGAAGGCTATCTTCAGTATGAATATGTGGACAAAGAATTGAAGGATTTCTTTGCGCTTGCCGATGTGGTGGTATCAAGAGCGGGTGCAAATACCATATGCGAACTTTTGGCACTCAGAAAGCCGAATCTTTTAATACCGCTCTCAGGTGCCGCTTCAAGAGGTGATCAGATACTTAATGCCGAATCTTTTGAAAATGCCGGTTACTCTAAAGTCATCGATGAAGAGGAACTTGCAAATATTTCACTTGCAATGGAAGTTTCGGAACTTTATAAAAACAGGCAAAAGTATATAGATGCCATGTCAAACTCGGATGCAACAAACGGTGTGGAAAATATTATTAATTTAATAAAACAGTATAGCTAGAATTTTCATACAAAACCGACATAGCATCTACTTAATATTCTAAAATCATAAATATCGAAGCTCTTTGAAAGTTTTTTCAATTTTCAAAGAGCTTTTCTATGTATTAAATACATGTTTTTTGTTTGCTTCCATTATTTTGGCTTATTCTATTGTTTTTGCATTTTTAAATATACAATATAAACAATTTTAAGTTTTATAATAGTATAAAAGTACCATAGACAACTATTTTCACAATATTGTATAATTTCTGAAAATGATGACAATTCAGGTTGAGTTTTACAGGCTTTCAACCCACTTTATATAGCCAACTCAACTGATTGTAACGATAAGGAGGACTTTTTGTGAAAAAGAAAATTTTAAGTGTTCTTATGGCAGGGGCATTGTGCACCGGCTTACTTGCAGGATGTGGCGGCGGCAAAGAAGCTTCCACAAGCGGTTCACAGGCTGCAGATAATGCGGCAACTGCTACAGATGACAACACTCTTACAGTATGGTGCTGGGATCCTGCATTCAATATCAATGCAATGAATGAAGCTGCAAAAGTTTACCAGAAGGATCACCCTGATTTCAAGCTTAATGTAGTGGAAACTCCATGGGCTGATTTACAGACAAAAATCAACACAGCAGGTGTTGCAGGTGATTTATCTACATTGCCTGATATTTTCCTTATGCAGGACAACGCATTCTGGAAAAATCAGATTTCATTCCCTGATGTTTTTGCAAACTTGACTGAAACAAAGGCTTTTGACTTTACACAGTTTGCACCGGGTAAATTGGCTTACTCAACCGTAAATAATGTAAACTACGGTGTTCCTTTTGATAACGGTACCGTTATAGCTGCTTACAGAACAGATATTCTTGAGCAGGCAGGCTACAAGGTTGACGACCTTACAGATATAGACTGGGATAAATATATTGAAATCGGCAAAGATGTTCTTGCAAAGACAGGAAAGCCTTTACTTTCATGTCAGGCAAATGAAGCGGATATCATAATGATTATTCTTCAGTCTACAGGCGCTTCACTCTTTGATGACAAGGGTGACCCTAATATCGTAGGAAACGAAACATTGAAGAAGGCTCTTGAAACATATAAAAACCTTAAAGAATCAGGTGTTATGATTCTTGTAAACGACTGGGATCAGTACATTACAACTATGAATGCCGAGACTGTAGCAGGAACTATCAACGGCTGTTGGATTATGGGTTCTATCAGAGCCGCAAAGGATCAATCAGGAAAATGGGCTGTAACAAATCTTCCAAAACTTGCAGGTGTAGGCGAGCAGACAAACTATTCAAATAACGGTGGTTCAAGCTGGGCTGTGAATGCAGGCTCAAAGAAGAAAGATTTGGCAGTTGATTTCCTTTCAAAGACATTTGCAGGAAGCACAGAGCTTTATGACAACATTCTTCCAAGCGGTGCATTGGCTACATGGTTACCTGCAGGTGGAACAGAGGCTTATGCAGAGAAGGTTGAATTCTTCGGTGGACAGCAGGTTTACAGCTTACTTACAGACTTTGCCTCAAAGACACCAAAGAATAATACAGGTGTTTACTACTATGAAGCAAGAGATGCAGTAGCTGCTGCAGCAACAAATATCCTTGCAGGTGCTGATGTTGACAGCGAGCTTAAGACTGTACAGGACACTGTTAATTTCGCAATGGGTAAATAATATTTTAAGATTTTGTTAGGGGGTAGGTTTGGCCATGGTCAAGTCTCCCCCTTGTTTAATCGAAGGAGAAATTTATGGGGAATAAGAAAAAACTTTCACTCTCACAAAAACAAAATATATCAGGTTGGATATTTTTGACTCCTGCAACCGTACTTATAGCCGTTATGAGTTTCTATCCGATGATAAGAGCCATAATTTTGTCTATGCAAAGCGGTGTCGGTGCAAAAATTTCTTTTGCCGGATTGACAAACTATAAGAGAATGTTTGCTGATGCAATCTTTATGCAGTCTTTGAAAAACACCTTTATATACCTGATAGTTCAGGTACCTATAATGCTTTTATTTGCTCTTCTTTTGGCATCTTTATTAAATGATAAGCATTTAAGGTTTAAAGGGCTTTTCAGAACCTGTATTTTCCTGCCATGTGCTACATCTCTTGTATCATATGCCATTATATTCAGATCACTTTTTGCAGTGGACGGTTATATAAATACCGCTCTTGTAAATCTTGGAATTTTACATACAGGTTATAATTTCCTTTCAAATCCTTTTGCGGCAAGAATTGTTATTATAATCGCTCTGCTTTGGAGATGGACGGGCTACAATATGGTTTTCTATCTTGCAGGACTTCAAAATATAGAATATTCCATATATGAAGCAGCAAAGATCGACGGAGCAACATATTTCCAGATACTCAGAAAGATAACCATTCCGCTTTTAAAGCCTATGATTTTACTTACGGCTATCATGTCAACAAACGGTACATTGCAGTTGTTTGATGAATCTGTCAATCTTACAAGTGGCGGTCCGGCAAATGCAACAATTACAATGTCTCATTATATTTATAACACTTCATTTAAATATGTACCAAACTTCGGCTACTCAGCTGCCATGTCATTCTTTATTTTAATTTTAGTGGCAGTACTTGCCGCAGTACAGATGAAAGTAGGTGATAAGCGTGACTAAAATAAAAACTGTTGTAAAATATGTATTTTTAACCATTGTTTCACTTATATCGATTTTCCCTCTATACTGGATGGCAGTCAGTGCCACTCATGCAAGTATAGATGTAATAAGAGGTGCTCTCCTTCCCGGAAATTATCTCTTTAAAAATCTTTCAAACCTGCTTGCAGCAAGTGATGTAAGCGGTGCTATGGTAAACTCATTTAAATATTCAATAATGATGACTATATTGGCACTGTTTATTTGCTCACTTGCAGGATACGGTTTTGAAATCTATCATGATAAGGCAAAGGATGCCATTATGTCGGTACTTTTGTTGGCAATGATGGTTCCTTTCGTAGCTATTATGATTCCTCTGTTCCAGATGTTTTCAAAGTGGGGACTTTTAAATACAACTTTAGGATTTTTACTTCCTACATTGTCCACACCGTTTTTGATAATGCTCTTTAGACAGAGTGCCAGATCATTCCCACATGATATTCTTGAAGCTGCAAGACTTGACGGATTAAATGAATTTAGTATATTCCTCAGAATATTTATTCCTACTATGAAGTCTACATATGCTTCAGCAGCAATCATTACCTTTATGGGTGCATGGAACTCTTATCTTTGGCCAAAGGTAATAATGACTGAAAAAACATCCATTACAATGCCTATGTTGGTAGCCAACTTAAAGGAAGGTTATGTAACCGACTACGGTGTACTTATGCTTGCGGTACTTCTTTGCAGTATACCTACAGTTATCATATTCTTCGTACTCCAAAAGCAATTTGCTGAAGGAATTACAGGTGCTGTAAAGTAATATATGATATGCTTTTTTAAAGGTGTGAAACCTGACACAGGATAAACTGTGGTAAGATTTCATACCTTTTATTAATAAAATATAATTTTAAGAGAGGTAAAAATGAATAAAGATATCTTAAAAAACATTTTAGAACCTACTGTTTTTGAGGAAAACAGACTTCCGGCACATTCAGATCATAAGTTATTTGCAAATAGGAATGAACTTATAAAGGGTGAGTCTTCTCTATACTACAATCTGAACGGTATATGGAAATTTGATTACTCAATCAATCCTGACTCCACTCCTGACGGATTTGAGCTTTTAAGCTTTGACTGCAAAAACTGGGAGGATATCAGAGTTCCTGCACATATACAAACGGAAGGCTATGACAGACCTCATTATGCCAATGTCGCATACCCTTGGGACGGCAGACAGGGGCTTAAATCAGGACAGTCTCCTACTGACTTTAATCCTGTTGCAAGCTATGTAAAATACTTTACATTACCTGAAAGTTTTACAGGCAAGGATGTTGTTTTAAGAATGGAAGGTGTTGAGAGTGCGGCTGCCGTATGGTTAAACGGACACTATATAGGCTACTGTGAAGACAGTTTTACTCCTTCCGAGTTTGATTTAAGTAAATATACAGTAAATGGTGAGAACAAACTTGCAATACAGGTTGCAAAATGGTGTTCAGGCAGCTGGCTTGAAGATCAGGATTTCTTCAGATTCTCAGGAATTTTTAGAGATATCTGTCTCTATGCAAAACCTAAATGTCATTTAGAAGATATAGGTGTAAACCAGATATTTGAAAATAAGAATCTTGATAAAGTCAAACTTAATATATCATTGACTCTAAGCCAAAGTGCCAAAGTCAAACTCAGATTATATGACGCTTTTGATATGACTTTAAAGTCTAATGAGTTTAAGTGCTTCTTTGATGAAACTGTTGTGACAGAGCTTGATAAGGATCAGGTTTCCGGTGAAAATAATATTTTCCTTGAGATAAATAATCCGAAGCTTTGGAGTGCCGAAATCCCTAATCTCTACACTCTGTATATTGAAATATATGACGGTGATAATTTACTTGAAGTAACTTCTGTAAAAATCGGTATTAGATTATTTGAAAAAAATTCAGCTAATATAATGACTCTCAACGGTAAAAGAATTGTGTTTGCCGGTGTGGACAGACATGATTTCAGTTCTAAATCCGGTCGTGCAATCAGCTATGCGGAAGTCAAAAAAGATATAGTTACCATGAAGGAAAACAATATCAATGCCATAAGAACAAGCCATTATCCAAACTGCTCTGCACTCTATGAGCTATGTGATATCTACGGCATCTATCTTATGGATGAATGTAATCTTGAGTCTCACGGCAGCTGGGACGGACTTCTTAGCGGCGTTTCAGACTATGATATGGTGGTTCCGGGCGATAAAAAAGAGTGGGTGCCTCTACTTCTTGATAGAGCAAACTCCATGTATATGAGAGACAGAAATCACTCTTCCATACTTATCTGGTCATGTGGAAATGAAAGTTATGGCGGTAGCGATATATATGAGATGAGCGAATTCTTCAGGCAAAAAGATTCAAGCAGACTTGTTCATTATGAGGGTGTTTTCAATGACCGTCGTTACAATGATACCTCAGATATCGAAAGCCGAATGTATGCCAAGGTAGCTGATGTAAAGGAATTTTTGAAAACTCATAGAGATAAACCTTTTATCGAATGTGAATATACTCATGCAATGGGTAACTCATGTGGAAGTATGCAACTTTATACCGAGCTTGCATGGGAAGAGGAGCTTTTCCAGGGCGGATTTATCTGGGACTATATCGATCAAAGTATTACCGGTAAAGATCCTTTCGGAAATGATACTCAGTACTACGGTGGAGATTTTGACGACTCTCCTACCGACTATAACTTCAGCGGAAACGGTATAGTATACGGAGGTGACAGGGATATATCTCCTAAAATTCAGGCGGTAAGATATAATTACAGACCTGTTGATTTAAAGATAGACTTTGACAAAGACTTATTATATGTACACAACAGAAATCTTTTCAGAGATTTGAATGACTATAAATTTGTTATTTATATAAAGAAATTCGGAAAGACTTTATATGAAAGAAGTTTTTATTTAAAAGGTGAAGGATTGTCAAAGACTGAGCATTCTCTAAATATCAAAGAAAAAGCCGGAAAGCTTTTTGATATTTATGGCGATGAGCTTGTTATAGGTGTTAAGGCTGTTTTTAATATTGAAACCTTATATAACCTTGGCGAAGTTTCATTTACAGAGGTTGTTTTAAGAGAAAGTAATAAGGCTTATGAAGCTCTTTTCTCAAAGTTTGATGATAATATTATTTGCGATACTCCACTATGTGAAAATAAACCATATAAGCTCACAATGGGAGTTGTAAACTTCGGTATAAAGGGAGACAATTTTGAAGCACTGTTCTCTCAGAATTTCGGCGGACTTGTTTCTTACAGATATGCCGGCAAAGAGCTACTTAAAGCTATACCAAGGCCTAACTTCTGGAGACCGCCTACAGACAATGATTTCGGCAATAATATGCCTTTCAGATATTCCAAATGGAAAACGGCTTCACTTTATGCCACTACAAAAGTTCCACGTGAAGACAGTACTTATTGGCCTGCATTCAGACCTATTATAAAGGAATATGATACTTATGTATCTGTAACTTATAAATACGCCCTGCCTGAATGCAGCGATGAGCTAACTGTGGAATATGAAGTGTTTGGTGACGGCAGCATCAAGATAAATATGAACTATAAGAGTGAAACAGGTCAATATGATTTACCTGAGTTCGGTACAATGTTTAAGTTAAAGCCTGAATATGAAAATATTTCATGGTATGGTGCCGGTCCTATGGAAACTTACTCCGACAGACTTCCGGGCGCAAAGATCGACCTTTTCGAAGGAAAGGTAGCAGATCAGCTTGCTAAATATCTCTCACCACAGGAGAGCGGCAATAAATCTCATGTAAGATTTGCAAAGATTACCGATAAGAAGGGACGAGGCCTTATAGTTGCAGGAAATTGTATCAATGTTTCAGCACTTTGCTATACTCCGAGTGAGATTGAAGAGGCAAGACATGACTTTGAATTGCCGCCTGTTACAAAGACTGTACTTCGTGTGAATTTGGCACAGATGGGTATAGGAGGCGATGATACCTGGGGTGCTCCCACTCTTGACGAGTATTTAATAAAAGGTGAAGGCAATTTGAAATTCAGCTTTGTTATAAAGGGAATATAAATACCTCAAAGAGATTTGTCGATATTAAAGTAAATTTACATTAACTTAAAAAGAAACTCTAAACTGTCTTACAGTTCGGAGTTTCTTTTTATATGCACTATTTTATTTATTATCTTGCAACATATACGCCTGACTCATTTACAAAGTATCCGTCAGGTGTTGTGGTATTTGAAAGCATGTTTCCTCTGCTAAGATCCATATAGTACCAGTTGCCACCAATATTCTGCCATCCCACAAGCATATATCCGTCAGCATTGAAGTAGTACCATTCACCGCCTATCTGCTTCCATGATGAAGTTACATATGTACCGTCAGAGAATGCATACCACCAACCTGTAGCATTTCTCTGCCATGTGCCTTGAAGTGTTGTAGCATTCTTACTCTCATTGTAATTGTTTGCAGCCTCAGCCTGACTTATTGTTACTGTGCTTGATGATACCCATGCACTGCTCTTTGTACCGTCACCGTTTACAGCTCTAACCTTCAATGTGTATGTACCTGACTTTGTCATAAGTGACTTAAAGTTTGCACTGTTTGTAGTAAAACTCTGCACTCCGCCGACTGTAGATGTATTATCTCTTATAAGCTTCACCTGATAACCTGAAGCCCCCTGTGATATGCTCCATGCAGCCTGACCGTTACTACTTAAATTTACCGTTTCTATAGGTGATACCTGATTTATCAATGCCGGTAACTGTATATCTACGTATAAGTCATTTGAACTGTTCTCTCTTCTCGCCTCTATAAGCTCTCCACCTGTTATTTTAAAGTCCTCAGCCTTATAAACACTGAAGTAATAATTGTCATTTGCAGACAAATGTACTGTAATCTTAGGAGTATCTGTAATCTCCCATGTAGTACCCATATCCATAAAATCGACACCGTCAATGTAGTAATTGCTTCCTGATACATTTACAGTAATATCGTTTATATCCCTGTCTTTACCTACTGTAATAGCATCAGATTTTATATTTATCTTTACAGACTTGATTCCCGATGCCGCAAATGCAGTCATAGAAGCCGCCAAACTTATTATTCCGCTTATTGCCGCTACGGCAAATTTTTTTCCGAAATTTTTCATATATTTCCTTTCACTCATATCTATATGTTTATATAATATTCTCTCCATACTATTAAATACTATATTCTAGTTTCAGTCAATTACTATTATATGATATTTTCTTTAAAATACTTACCAAAAGGTTACAATCAAAATTTATAATTTTACATTAAAAAAGGCGACAGCTACTCGCTATCGCCCTATTATTATCTTGCAACATCTGCCACTCTTGATTCTCTGATCACATTTACTTTTATTTGACCCGGATATTGCATCTCTTCTTCTATTCTCTTTGAGATGTTTCTGGCTAAAATAACCATATCGTCATCACTTACTTTCTCAGGCAATACCATGATTCTTACTTCACGTCCTGCTTGGATAGCAAATGACTTCTCAACTCCGTCAAATGATGTAGTGATTTCCTCAAGCTGACTCAGTCTGTTAGTATATGTCTCCAGTGTTTCTCTTCTTGCACCCGGTCTTGCTGCGGAAATAGTATCTGCCGCCTGTACCAAACATGCAATAAGTGAATCCGGATCAACATCTCCATGATGTGATTCTACAGAATTGATTACAACCGGATGTTCCTTGTACTTCTTACAAAGTTCCACACCAATCTGTACATGTGAACCCTCCACCTCATGGTCGATGGCTTTTCCAATATCATGTAGTAAACCGGCTCTCTTAGCCAATCTAATATCCACTCCAACTTCTGCTGCCAAAAGTCCTGACAATTGTGCCACTTCAATAGAATGTTTTAAAGCATTCTGACCATAACTGGTCCTAAATTTCATTCTTCCAAGTAATTTTATGAGTTCAGGATGTATGCCATGCACTCCTACTTCAAGTGCTGCATTCTCGCCTTCCTCTCTCATAATACCGTCAACTTCTTTCTTTGCCCTATCCACCATCTCTTCAATTCTTGCAGGGTGAATACGACCATCAACAATCAACTTTTCAAGTGCTACTCTGGCCACTTCTCTTCTTACAGGATCAAAACAGGATAAAACTACTGCCTCAGGTGTATCGTCTATGATAAGCTCTACTCCTGTAAGCTGCTCAAGTGTACGTATATTTCTACCCTCACGACCTATGATCCTACCCTTCATATCATCATTCGGCAACGCCACTACTGAAACTGTTGTTTCTGCTACATGGTCTGCCGCACATCTTTGAATTGCAGTAACCACATATTCCTTAGCCTTTTTCTCGGCTTCATCCTTTGCGACATTTTCAAGCTCTTTAATAAGCTTTGCCTTGTCATGTTTTACTTCATCTTCAACTGATTGTAACAAAAATTCCTTAGCTTGTTCACTTGTGAGTCCGGATATTTTCTCAAGCTCGGCAATTCCCTTATCATACAGGGATTCAACTTCCTTGCTCCTTGCTAATATCTTCTCTTCTCTTGCAAGAACACTCTCTTCTTTCTTTTCAAGTAAATCCTGCTTCTTGTCCAAGTTTTCTTCCTTACTAAGTACTCTTTTCTCATAGCGGGCTAACTCTGCCCTTCTTTCTTTCACCTCTCTATCAAGCTCATTTTTTGTCTTTATAGACTCTTCTTTAGCTTCCAAGAGAGCTTCACGTTTCTTTGTCTCGGCTGTTTTTAAGGCTTCCTCTATTATTTCTCTGGATTTAATCTCTGCTGATCCGATCTTATCTTCATATGACTTCTTACGATGAGCAATCGCTAAACTCCAACTTAGAGGCGCCACAACAACTATTGAGAGTATTACCGCTATTATTATACTTCCCAGTTGTGACATAAAAGCACCTCCTTATTCAATTTTCATTGTTCAAAACAACATTCTAATTTTAACAAAAAATGAACAAAAAGTAAAGCGAGGCAATAATATATATGCTTGACAGCGAGGCAATAATATATATGCTTAAATTGTTATTAAAAAAGGACTGTCAGAAGCGACAGTCCTTTATATTTAAGCGTTCTTATATGTTCCCATTACAACTTTTCTAAGCAGATCTACAGGTATCATTGTGAATGCCAGTATAAATACTGTTATCCATCCTGTTATACTGAATGGTACACAGCTAAACATCTTTCCAATAAACTGGAATGGTGCAAGCGGTATGGCACCTGCATTTACTATAAGAGCCTGCACTATAATGATAATAAAGAATACTCTGAGGAATCCCTTGTTTTCA
>ERZ773180.1610-NODE-1610-length-10945-cov-4.389715_pt1 | contig 10945 bp, 17 predicted proteins | sample MGYA00511080_ERZ773180 | MGnify/ENA primary metagenome ERZ773180 (study PRJEB29015, sample SAMEA2738175) | human oral metagenome | biome: human oral; feature: human-associated habitat; material: saliva | place: China | collected 2178 ...
TCGAACAACTTCAACTAGCTGAAGCTAATTAGTAACAATTAAATCCTAAGCAAATAAAAAGGTAGCAACATATATGTTGCTACCTTTTATTTATTCTTAAGTAAATTTGCCAAAAACCAAATAATGGGACCTATGAATCTCACCTTCTTAACAGTATCCATTTTATCTAGAATAGGCTTAGTTATCTCTGCATTGCTTTCAAGCAACACATATTTTTTATCAACATAAACGCCTTTGGAATACTCTGTCGTATGAACCCGTTTTTCAATAGTAAGTATATGAGTGCCCTTATCATCTTCATACTCTTCATAACGAGAGAAAGCACCAATATCTATATCTGTATCTATATCCCCTCTTGTACCTATTGCCATCTGATAACTTCGATGAACTACGTTCATATCAGATGGTATTACTTTGCCACATAACTTTGTAAACTGATATACATCATGTTTTTCATTCCAACTGATCCAAAACTCAGCATTATTCTTATGTTTAACCAGCTTATACTTATACCAAATTCTCCTATGAGTATCAATGTAACGAATTTTGCCTAGGATCGTATATAACTCATTCCGGATACGCAATGTATCGCCATAGTTAAATTTCATAAAACACTCTCACTCCCAAAACAATATATATTATTAATTACCATGATTGTACATATAATATGAAGTTCTGCCAATATGTATATAGCAAAAAGGTAGCAATATATATGTTGCTACCTTTTATTGTTTTATAATCAACCTTGTTGGCAGAAATAAATGATATAGTTTCTATCTGGACTGACTGCAGCGCCTAAAGAGTATGGATGATTCCAAGTGCCCCCAAAATCAAATAAATACAGTACATAATTGTCTGGTATTTCTATCGAATCTTCATTGTATGACAATCTATGCAAATATTGTTTTTGAAACTTTCGATTTTCTTTTTCAGTATAAATTGGATACACTTTATCTTTAGAACGCTTATTTTCATAATTCGGTTTAGGCTTTAATGAATCTCGCGCATCTTGTATTCGTTTACGAATTTCAAAATATCTCTTATACTTTGCACTATTGTCTTCATCTGGAATCTGTACCTTATTGAATTCTGCTAGTACTTGATTTTCCAACTCATATATTTCATCTACAGATTTATCAATTGGATGGTCTTGTCGCTCTTGTATAAATTTACCCATCGGCACAGTTGTATTCTTTACAGTCAGTATCGATCTTGGAATTAATGCAGATAGAGAATCTGCATAAGCCATATTAGAGTCAATAAATTGTTTAACATACACATTGGATATATCAGATTTTAAAATAACCACTTTAGAGTTAGAACGTGCTTCATCAATATATGGCTTTAATTGTTCCGGTGTGCCTCCAAATGCAAATTGTACATAAGCCCTACCTTGAAAAAAACTTGGATTACTATGCATATGAATATTTTTTGCAAAACCAGGTATTTTCTTTGGGAAACCAGGAATCATAGGCATCATTTTATAATCTTTGGGATTATTGATAGGATACTCAATTAATTCTATAGATTTAAACAGGCTCTCTAGTGACTCTTTTATTTCCTGTTTAGAACGAACTGTAAATAAATCATGGCCTTTATTTTGATCTAAATACTCTCGAATTGCCTTTTCATTTGCTTTGTTCCTATCAGCACGCGTCCTATAATCTTTAGTATTAATGGTATTTGTTAGATTAATCTCACCTTGACCATTCTTTTTCATATATGGGCTCACGATGCGTAAAGGTTTATCTCGACCACCAATAAAATAACCTTGATTACGTGTTGCTTCAGTATTATAGTTTTTAATTTCTTTTAGTGCTTGTTCATCCTTATCATTATAAAGTGGATCAAACGTTTTGTATTTACTTCCAAAATCAGTTTTTTTTGATATTTTTAATCGGTGAGATGCGTACTCCTTCTCCTTCCTTTCTAATGTAATTTCATCTTCAATTGAAAGCTTTTTGGGATTTATAGACTTATCTCTTATAACAGCTTTAAAAGCACCAGGAATAATCTCAATAAAATCTAATTTCACAGGAGCTTTAGTTTGTACAAACTGGTTTGACTTTGCATTACTTTTTAGTTCAGCACTCGTATTGGGGTTTACCCCGTCCACTGTTGCCGCTAAACTAAAATGACTAGATAATGTTAGTGAAAGCAGCATCAGTACAAAATATTTCTTATTCATTTCTCTCTCCTATATACACCTACAACTTTTAAAGTCATAGTAAAAAGGACCTACAGTAAACTGTAGGTCCTTATATCTTGGTGCGGATTGAGGGTTTATTCTAAATACTCCGCACCACTACTATATTATCTAAACTCTACATTTCAAAAAGGGGCAAATAAGGGGCAAACACTATTTTCTTTTATTGAATGCAAGTATTAACCGCTTTTTCTAAATCCCCTGTACCATTAAATATATTGAATCCTATTTCACGGATTAGTTTCATTTGATATTTGTGTTCTTCTCTTGTCCGTTTAAATTCTGTTAAATGTTTCATCATACCTCTTATAAGAGATATGTTTGTTTCCATTTCTTCCATGTACTCTTTAATACTATCATAATCAATTCCTATTTTTTCTTCAATTGCCACTACAGACTTAACTGGTGCTACAGGCTGCCTATTAAAGTATTTAGCAATTGTTAAATTAATAGGATCTACATTATTGTACATAATACAAGTTAGTTTGTATGCCGTAGCTTCTGTGAATACAATTAATTTAGAAATAGCACTATGCATAGGAATATTGTTTTCATTCTTATAGGCAGTTACGTCTTCCTTTTCCAATAGTTGATATGGCAAGCCTTTATCTTTTAAATGCCATAGAATACTGGTTCTGTTTCTTTTTACTATTTCTGCAAAATCACCAATTGTTATGACAGGTACGCCTTTATATGTCTTACAATGTAGTTCACTTGGATTTACAGGCGCTTCTAAATAGCCTTGTTTTAATGTTTCTTCCATTTCGTTGAAAGCTTCAATATATTTTAGCTTCCATTGTAATGCTTTCTTTCCTGTAAATCCCATGGCAAGTAGTGAAAAACCATCACGGTTCATAAGGTATTCTTTATAATCTTTCCCACGATTTTGATATGTGGTTTCTTGGTAAAATTTGGTGGCTGAATTTTCAGCCACCAAAATATCTCTAATATTTTGCAGCACATTTTTATGATCTTTACCAAAATGTTCCGCTATATCTTTACTTGATACTACGATTTGATTATTTTGAATAACTACTAATTGTTTCATGATTTTATCTCCTTAGTCTTTAAAGGAACAATGCACTCATGATATAATATTTCATAGAGAACATTGTTCTCCCGTCAAATAGGGTAGTGAAACTTTTCCAGAGGTACACTACTCTATTTTTTTATTTTATTATACATAGACCTTATAGACAATCTAACCGCATCAGAACGAGTTGTATCATTAGCTTTTGCACATTCATCCAACATCATTAAAGTATCTTTATCAACTCTTATGCGTAACATTGTATCTTTGGGATTATCCGTAGGTCTACCCATTTTTGCAGCACTCATTTCATCACCTCACTTTTGTTGCTACATTTATAATATAATTTATGTAGCTACATAAGTCAAATAAACTTTTCTTAAACTAAAAGAGGACTCCCACATCTCTAGATATAGAAGTCCCCATATCAAGTTAATATACTCATATAGTCAGCATATATACATTATCAACTTAACACCTCTAACATTAATTAGAGGATTTCTTCTTTTTCACGGGCACCCAAAAGCGCCAGCATGTGTATCCGTATTCGGATGCAATCATTCGCTTGCCCCAACGGTTTGTATACTCTTTACAGAATATCCACATAAAGGCCTCCCTTCTAGGACTATTGCAAAACCTTCATGTAAATGCTAAAATAACTTTGACAACTAAATTAGTCTGACCATTTACGTTCAGATTCAAAGTATATAAGCGGCAACTTATACACTTTGGCTACAGCCCCTTGTTTCAACCACTAGGTGGCTGTTTTTTTATTGCCATCATATCAATGCCTCCTTACTTTCTTCTTTTTTGTATTGATGCTGCTTTTTCTGTAATTCCATAATGCCTTGCTATGTCTATTATGCTCATGTCCTTAATATATTTATATGGCGCTAGTAATTCACCCGCAAATGCATTCGCTTGCCACTCAGGATCTTTATATGGTGGTATATCTCCATCTTCTCTCGCAAACGTAATCGTCTCTGCACGATGTAATAATAGATGCCCTAATTCATGTGCCATAGTTAATCTGTCTCGACCATAACCATTGCAAGCTCGTTCATATACGTCCTCTCTAATACGAATTCTGTTTTCGCTTGGAATTGTTTCTCCATGCTTTGTACCCATTTCATGTTTTGGTACAATTTCGAATTCTACGCCAATTTGCGTAAGTTTATATTCAAATACTTTCACAATATCAACAGGTGCATTTAATGGTATATCGAATATTGTTCTAATCAACTCACATCTTTTACGAATTTGTTTCAAACTCAATGGAGGTACAGATAAACCAGCCATATTTCAAACCACCTACTTTTCTAAAATACAACGAATTTCTTCTAATTGTTCATCTGTTAACTTTTCAAACTGTCTAGCTAACGTCAAAACCATTGTTTTCTGGTTATGATTTACTTGAGATAAATCAATATCAATATTAGTTCTAACACTGTCCTCTGCAGATTGTAATTCCATTACAATATCTTGACTTAATCCATAACAACTCATTATCTTATTAGTTAAGTCTGTAGGAATTGGACGTTTTCCATTTTCAATCGATGAAAGATAAGCAGAGGTCATACACAAGTTTTCGGCCATATCTTTTAAAAGTTCGTCTTTATCAATTCTTATTTTTCTAAGAATCTTACCGTATGATGTTGCCATTATATTTCCTCCTAAACACATTGTAGTTATCTAACAAAATAATAGAATTAACTACACTGTTAATTCTATTATTTTTTATGCTAATTGTCAATATACAGTATTTATCTTTTTGACTTTAATCTATATAGAGTAGTTTTAATTATTTAAGCTTTTCCTTTCCATATAGCCGTTCCATGCCTTGACGGGTTACAAGCCAGTTCTTACCCGATTTTCTAGCCTCATCATCGGTAAATTGTTTATTTGCATATCTCTTTAAGCAGCATTGCTTGATAGAATCAGCTGGTACATTCCATCTTTCACCAGCCTCTTGTGTAGTCATTACATCATCTAGTTTCATTACAGTACTCCTAATATTACTAATAGATTATAGACGGATAATATAAGGGCAATAATACTAATTATTAAAGTTAATCTTGAAATCATATATTTCCCATTGATATAATGGTGAGGAAGAGTGGGGCTCTTTCGAGCCCCTGTGGTTACTCCTTATTAATCGCCGTTATCACCGCAGTTGCTAGTTGGATGATAGCTATTACTAAGGGTAGCCACTTTTTTATTTTCTTCCTTTTCAATGGTTTCACCTCCTTCCCTATGTCTACATTATAACACGTTTTCGTGTTATATGCAATAGTTTTTTATTATTTTTACAAACAAAAATAGAGCCTACCAACATAGATTTAATCTAGGTTAGTAGGCTCTTTTATTTATAGTTGCGTGTATCCACCATTACACGCTATGGAGATGTGTGGATCACCTCTCATTAATTAATGAATTACTGCTCCGATTGTCGCACCCGCTCCTAATATCTGTGATAGGTTGCGTTGCATCTTGAGTCGCTTGATTGTTCTCTTGTCGTTCTCGACTTTCTCTTTCAACTCTATCAAAGAGAGTTGCATTTCTGATAAGGTAACTTCTTGCTTCACTAAGTCCACTTTGGCTTTGTCCAACTCGGTCGTTAATTTGTTGATTGTATTCTTGGCTTCTGTCAATTCGTTCGCCTGTTTCACGAGTAAGGTCTGAGACTCGTTCAACGGAATATTGGACGCTTCTATTAAGCTCAAGGCTTTCTCGTTGTTGCTTTTCAATTCGTTCCACTGACTCACGGGCACGCTGATAGTCAGTTCCGCTTGGTTGATAGAATATATATCCGATGCAAACGAGGATGAGGACCCCAATACCACCGATAATAAAATAGCGGTAAGTAGGGTTAGCAAGTAAAACTTTGATTTTGTCATACATTATACCCCTCCTGCGTAGTCAGTAATTCCCCTAGCAATGGCACGTACGATAGTGTCTAAATCATTAGTTAGCATAGCATGGTCATCTTCGTTATCAATGAATGCCATTTCAACTAATACTGCAGTTGCATCCGTGCCATTTAGCACCCAAAGGTCATCACGTTTCTTAACACCACGATCAACTGTATTAATGCTTCTGATGATTTGGCTTTGAATGTCGTTTGCTAATCGTTGCCCATTAAAAGACTTGTACAAAGTTTCTGTACCTCTAGCTTGCGTGTTAAAAGCATTGCAATGAAGAGATACAAAGATATCTGCGCCCCAAGAGTCAGATTCAGAACAAACTAGACCTAAATCATCATCTTGTAAAGTACGAACTTCACACCCTGCTGTTTCAAGATACCGTGCTAACATCTTGCCTGCATCACGGGCCACATCACATTCACGTGTACCATATACAGGATTAACTGCGCCACTATCTAAATTAATATCATGTCCGGGATTAATAAATATCTTCATCGTTTATCCTCCTTTTCTAATTGGTCTGGAATACCATTATTGTTTCTATCAAGCCAAAGCCCTAAGAACCCTACAATGGCCGTTAAGACACTTGGAATAAAGATATGGTCAATAATATTGATGCCGACATTGATCAGCTTATTGGCATTGTCAGATACATACCCGCTAATAAACGACATAATATATTGAGTAACCACTAATAAAATAGGCACTAGCATAATAAATACTAGCGCCCTTGTAGCAAGAATCCCTGTAGGGTGGAAGTTAGCCACCCTTACAGATTGATATGATTTTTTAACGGTATTGATGAGATTTGGCGGTATGTTCATGTAACTCCTCCTTAATATCATCAACTCGAGATTCAATGCTATCCACACGTGATGTTAATTTCACATGCTCGGTATATGCCTTTGTGCGTTGCTCACGAGATAACTTAATTTCTTCCTTTAGGTCTTTTAACGTTTCAATTAAGCTACCCATTTTCTCTTGAATCATTAAATTATCTTGCAGTCTTTGCAAATCTAACTTTTCAAGCAACGGAATAACCAACACTTTATATCCAAGTCCGGCAACCACCGCAACTATAGATAATGTGGTTAATATGTCGTTCAACTCAAACTGCCATGTCCACATAGGCACTCCTTTCTTATTGTACTTCGACCGTCTTAGTAAACATCAATTTCATTCGTGCATTATAGAATTTGATTGTGATAGGTCCTGTTGTAGATGGTAGTGGTATTTCTATAGAACCAGTTTTCATATATTGAATTTCGCCGTCATTAATTTGGAATGGCAAGGTTACTCCATATTGAATATTTATTTTACCTTCATTCACTGTGATATACGGTTCTGTAATACCATCATCACCCATTAAATAAATAGATGTGCTATTTCTTTGTGCTTCAAAATATTCAAGAAGAATACCTTCAAGACTATCACTTTTTACAAATATATTATTATCTAATAATAGATTTTTAATTTTAGCGACAGTTTCAAGATTGACGTTATCACCTTGAGGCCCTTTACGGCCACGCTCACCGGTCTCTCCTTTTTCTCCTCGTTCACCTTTTAAAGCGGCTAACTGCTCTTCAGTAAAATCAGTGTACTTAAACGGCTCGCCCTTAGGGCCTGGTTCTCCATTTTCCCCAGTATCACCTTTAGGGCCTTTGAGTTCATTAAGCTGTTCTGGCGTAAAATCAGAATATTTAAAAGGTTCACCTTTATGACCTGGAATACCTTGTTCCCCTTTATCGCCTTTTTCTCCTTTTAATTCCAATTTTTGCGCTTCGGTTAAATCGTCAAAACGTAAAGGCTCCCCTTTCGGTCCTTGTACTCCATCTTCACCTTTAGGACCAGGGTCGCCTTTAGGGCCTTGCAATTTAATAATTTGAGTATTGTCTTTAACATTAACTTTATCTTCTGTACTCATATAAATATTAATAGTATTTTCACTCATTTTATTTACCTCTGTTGCTAACACCTTCAAGAATAGTTAATTGCCCTTTAACAAGGCATTTAATTGGTCGGCTACCTGCCCAAATAAATAAGTCCCAAGCATACCTACCAGCATGTAGTTCGTTTGTATCCAAAGAAAGGATAATTCTACAGCTTTCATCAGCCGTTAAATTATCCTTTGATACTTCAATATTGAATTTAGCTCTATACTGCTCGTCTTGGGCAAACTTTCTTACGCATGAAAACAAATCCTCGGCCTCTACTGCACCATTATATCCGATAGTCAGCGTAATAAACTCACCCTTAATAGCAGATAAATTATGCTTGACTGGCGTCATTATCTTCACCTGCTTCTAGTTCCATTAGATCATTATGGATGCATTCTTCGGTTGGACAAGTACCATCTTCATTTAATGTAGCGTAGCACCATTCACAAAAGTGCATTACAGGTACATTGCTTTTGATTTCTTCCATACTATTTCACCGCCTTAATTTTAGTTAACATTTCAGCATTCAATTTCTTGTACTGTTCTTGTAAATCAGAAATATCGCCATTTGATAATCTGCGACGTAACACCATTTGTTCTAGTGTTTCAAATCGTTTATCATAATATGCTTTGATTTCAGCTATCTTTTCAGCTTTTGTCTTTTCTTGTACCTCTACAGGGATATCAACAAATGCGCCATTAACGTATGCTTTCCCATCAAGAAATGCATCTAACATAGTATCATCACCATATATATAACTATTAGCAGTAGGATACTGTTCCTTTGCTTGTTTCAGTAATATTTCTTCTCCTACTGGTTCTAACATATTATCTATAATTGATGTGATGCGTTTCCCTTCCGCATCAAGTACATGGATATAATTATTCATTTTTTTATCCTTTCTTTATTAATGAGTAGATTAGATAATTCTTTATTCTACTTGCTTTTCACAATGCAAAATATAAAGTACCTACCAAGAATTAGAATTTAATACTCTAATATACATTGTTAAATTTTAGAATTCATAATGTAAAATATAATATTTTTTAGGTTACAGACCTAGTAACCAAATGCCATCCATGCCAATCTAAATTGTATATAAGACCAATCCCAGTCAGTCCACGTATAGAATACCACTTCTTCTTTTGTTGATTCTCTAGGTGCATGGTTTATATTAATATAAGTATAATGATTAACATCATCCCCTGTTTCAGTTTGTCCATCAGCAAACAATATCCCATGTTCAAAAGCTATAGGTAATTTGCAACCATATTTTTTCTTATTAGCGTCCCAATTTTTAAAGTCTGGCTCGCTAGTTCCCCATTGGATAGTAAATCCATTGGCAAATTTCACAAACCCATTTTCTTCAAGTCTTTGTGCTACTATTCCAACATCCCCCAACATTGTTTTCACCAATGCTAATGTTGGTGCTAGCCCTTGATTATCACCACTATCTACATTAGTAAGTAATTTTAACAATTCTTTTGTATCATTACCTTTTGTAGCTTCTAATCCATTTGTATTAGTTACTAATGATTTAATATAATCAGCAGATGTTTTAGCTACTTTGGAATCCTCTATTGCATTAATCTTTTCATTAATTGTTTTAAATTGTTCCTTATGTGCTTCTGCTGCTTTATTATGTGTATCAATTGCTGTTTCCAATTGTTCTAAAGTAATAGCACTAGTAAAATCTACTTCACCTTTTACGTTTGGATTATCCCCCACGCCTAAAGCGATTACTAATCGTTGCATAGGAATTACATTGGTTTTATCTGGAATATAAGATGTTAACCCTTTTGCATTAGAATAGCCAATAAGTTTTTCTTCTCCACTATCGCCATTTTTTGCATACAGTCCAACTTCTCGCCAATAAAAACCATTTGCTACATTTCTATTATCAAAATTAAATTGTAATTGCATCTGCCCATTTGCAACTTCTACTTGGCTTAATCCTATTTCTAATTTTTTACTAACTATTCCTGTTAAACCATCAATACTTGCTGTTAGTTGTCCATCACCAATTACCGCCTTTGTAATAATTAGTCGGTCATCTGTTTTACCAGTTGATGCTCTAAGGATCATTTTATTCCCTTGAACAGTCAAACTTAATCCCGGAAATTGTGCCATATTAACCTCCTATCATAGTTACTTCTTCTATCCCAACGGCATTTCCATAATAGATACTGTGTTCAATCTCAATATTCTCTAATGGTTTTATCATGCCTATCACTGTTTCTTCCTGTGCTCCTACTAATGATGTAATTATTAAGTTTTGCGCAACAGTTTGTTCTTCCCAAACTTCATAACCAATATGTGCTGGCTTAAACTCCTCAATGGTTTGTTGTAAACCATTGATATCTTCACACATGTCTTTTGTAAACTTTAATTCCATAGTATAGCTTTCATTCTTTGGAATTATTACTGCAGACTCATCTGATACAAAGTTATTGGCCAAGGCTTCTAGAAACTCTTTTGTACTACTATCAGTATTATTTAACTTTGCAATTACACGGCTTCGTCTATTATGTAAGCTATCATTTCTAGCGCTTATTCCAACAAACTCTTCCCATTTCGATAATGCATAGGTTGCTGATTGAATATTATCTTGTTTTAACAGTTCAATTAACAATAATCTAATGCGTTCATGTTCTCTACTATCTGCATCACTTATTGCTTTAAACTCTAAATCTTTTGCAATAAAAAGAGGCAGATACGTAAGTATATCTACCTCTTTCCATCTAATAAAATCACTCATGCACGATCACCTCTTTAATTGTTGGTAATTGTTCATTTGTAATATCAATATTAGTAATCCCTTTATTAACTTTTAAATCACGATAGTCT
>ERZ773180.1612-NODE-1612-length-10931-cov-14.157687_pt1 | contig 10931 bp, 9 predicted proteins | sample MGYA00511080_ERZ773180 | MGnify/ENA primary metagenome ERZ773180 (study PRJEB29015, sample SAMEA2738175) | human oral metagenome | biome: human oral; feature: human-associated habitat; material: saliva | place: China | collected 2178 ...
TAAGAGCTCCAATCTGAAGTCCCTTCCATCCAAAAAAACCAAAAATCATGAGGACCAAAAAAACAGCGATTCCTGTTTTAAAGGTGCGCATCCCTAACTTAAACTTGCTTTTATCAAATGTATACTTTTTAAAATAACTCATCATTTCATCTTTCTTTTTTTCCATTTTATCATAATTTTACTTTTTTGAGAAAAGGATTCCTCAATTGAAGAAAATAGGAACAAAAAAGAGAAGGGTATAAATCCTTCTCTTTTATAGTCCAATATTCTATTTTAGAATAAATACATGAAAGCCAAGGTGACGAGACTAGCAAGCAAGCCCACTCCCCAGAAGAAGAAATCGACCTTCCACTCACTCCAGGCTTGACCTTTACCAGAAAATCCACCCAACTCAAAATGGTGATGAACTGGTGTCATCCGGAAGATACGTTTTCCTCCAGTCAACTTAAAGTAGGCAACTTGCATCATGACAGATGTTGTTTCAAAAACATACACTATACCAATCAGGAGTAGTGTCCATTCTTGGTGAAGCGCCATGGAAATAGCTGCCAACATTCCTCCAAGTGCTAAACTTCCGACATCCCCCATAAATACCTTGGCAGGCTTGTGGTTAAAGACGAAGAAACCAAGTAATCCACCAATCATAGCCAATATGACTAACAGAATGTCCAATTGGTTCTGTACGTAGGCAATCACTCCGTAGGCTGATAAACTAATGACTACAGAAATACTTGCTAGTCCATCAATACCATCAGTTAGGTTGACAGCGTTTGAAAAACCGACTATCCAGAAGAGAGCAAAGAAGATATAAAAGACTCCCAGGTGTAGGGGATAACCAAAGACATTCAAGATATCTCCACCTCTATCATAGAAGAAATAGAAGATTACTCCTCCGACTAGTTGAAGCAAGAGTTTTTGTTTCGGATTAAGCCCTTCATTGATTTTTCTAAAAACCTTGAGAAAGTCATCTAAAAAACCTACCAAACCATATAGCAGCAAGATGAAGAGTATCATCCCTACATTGTTAGTTAATTGATTTGTTAAAAGTGCAAAGATAAAGCTGACTAAAACACCTACTATAAGGAAAACAATTCCACCCATTGTTGGTGTCCCAGCTTTTGCTTGATGCTGTTTCACATCCTCGTGCATCTGCTGACCAGTGATTTGTGCTTTACGATAAAAACGGATAAAGGCTGGAATTCCAATGACCGTTAGAATAAAAGCGCACACTCCAGCAAGAATAGACATGATCATACTAATCTCCTAAAGTTATTTTTATTTTCTGTAAATCTTTCAAAGTTGTATTGGTTCGAACACTTTGTTTTTTAACAGTTTCTCCACTACCTTCAAATTCAACTTCAATATTTAGCCACTTAGCTAACGTTTCAACATTTTGCTTCGTCCAACCATACAAATCCGGCATTTCTTCTACCTTATCAGAAAGAAGTAAGATTTGTTCATTAGCATCTAAATTGGTTCCCTCTGCTACTGAGCTTTCCTTAATTTTAGTACCTGAACCGACAACAATCGGTTGTACAAGGTTACGACGTAGTTCTTCTGCCATTCCCCCAGGACTATAGTCTTTAGTCGAAGGCATAGCATAGCTAGTTGTAGTTGTTACTTGATCTAAATTCTTAGAAGTTGATTGGAGATTAAGCAATTCTTTCATGGCCGAAGCTCTCTCAAGTATAGGATTGGCAAATTCACCAAGTTGTGCCTGAGAATAATGTTCTGGTTGTTGAACTGTCACATAGAGAATAAAATCAGGATTTTCAGAAGGATGCATGGTTACTACAGAAAAGATATGATTGGTTTCCCCAACTAAGTATCCTCCATTTTGCTCATCAGCAATCTGAGCTGTTCCTGATTTCAGGGCAACATTTTGCCCCGGAACAGTTACAGTTGGCTTGCCTGTGCTGTGGTTATACATGGTTCCATAAACCGGATCCGTCCCTACCAAAATCATATTAGTCCGAGTTAGACTAGCTGCATCTTTAGAAACAGGATTTCCCACAATTTCTTTTTGAGATTTCCGAGCAGTTTGATCATTTGGATCATATAAAGCACTGATAAATTTAGGCTCTAGCATAACTCCATCATTAGCAATAGCTGTAAAAGCTCTGAGCATTTGCACATGAGTTACAGAAATACCCTGACCGAAGGAACTCATGGCAATATTGACAATATTGTCATCAGGCAATTGTCCACCATACTCATTACTCATCCCAAATCTTGTTGGAATTCCGAATTTGAAACGATTGAGGTAATCCAACCAAGTTGCATCTCCCATCTTTTGCTCCAACAAGGTCATTCCGACATTACTAGAGTGGGCAAAACCTTGCAAGTATGTCATTATTCCACCACTCGTTAACCCAGCATTTACATCCCAGTCCTTGATGGTAACATCAGCAATTTTTAATTCGCTACTGTTGAAATATTCTCCTCCAGGGAAGGTATTATTGTCAATAGCGGCCGCCAGAGTCATTACCTTCATGGTTGATCCTGGTTCATAGTTACTTTGATACAGAAAATCACGCCAAACAAAGTTCTCTGTAATCCCTTCTTTGGTATCAGCATCAAAGGTTGGTCTTTGAGTTGTAGCCAGAATTTCTCCTGTCTTGGCGCTGACCAAAGTCGCAGTCATATATTTCCCTTTTACTTTTTCTTGGAAGGCATCCATTTGACTTTCCATGAAAGATTGTAAAGGACTAGATAGGGTTGTATAGACGTCTTTCCCGTTTACGATCTGTTGAGTAACTTGCTCAGTCCCTGGAACAATATTCCCTAGACGGTCTTTTTCATAGGTGATAATTCCATCTGTTCCTGCTAATAAGCTATTCAAGGAACTCTCAACACCAGATGTCCCAACAAGACTTTTTGAGCCATCCTCGTTTTCATGCAGCTGAGCTAAGCCAATGAAAGGCGATGCGAATTTCCCATTTGGATAGCTTCGATTTGGGCTAGTTGTAAAATCGACTCCCGCAACCTTAGCTGTCTCCAAGTCTTTTTTGATAGACATCATATTGGCATAAGTAATACCATTTCCCTTGACACCGAAGGAAACTTGCTTAAGATTAGGTTGAGAAAGTTGTTCCTTGACGTAGGATTCATCCATATCTAGATACTTATGGAAGACTTCCGCAACTTTATTATACTGGGATTCCTCTACATAGAGAATTTTCCCATTTGCGGATTTGTATTCCTTATCGATAATCGCATAGACATTGTATGATGTTGCATCTTCTGCAATCGGTGTTCCATTACGGTCATAAATGGTCCCTCTTTTAGCAGGGACTGTTCGAGTTGTTTGATGGACCCTCTTCGCTTCTTTAACGAGGTCAACACCAAATTTTGAGCCTGTACCAATAATTACCGCAAAGTTAACCAAAAAAACAGCAAAGAGAAAGACGGCCAAGAGACTGAGGCTCTTCCCAACTCGTCTGCGGTTTTCAAGGGGAGATTTGCGATTCTTAATGGCAAAGTGTATAATTCTTTCTTTCCAGTTTTTCATTTACTACTCCGCCGATCGGATATTTTCATTATTCAATTGCAAGTCTTGTGAGTCTGCAATCCCGGTCAAACGTTCTGATCGGATCAATTCATTAACTTCTTGTTTCGCATCATCCAGCTCTGTCTTTTTCTCCTCAATCTGTGTATTGAGAGTCGTCAAATCCCTTTGGACCTGCAAAAGCTTAGTCTGCATATAAACAACACTAACTGCCAAGACAAGGGCTGTGATAGCAATTGAAAGGTAAAAAGCCTTTTCAACACGTGAAAATTTTTTAATACGAGCTTGTAGTAATTGGCTCGTTGTTCCTCTGATTTCTGCCATTATTTCCTCTTACTTGTGAATTTTTTTTGCCACTCGAAGCTTGGCTGAGTGGGAACGATTATTGGCTTCCAATTCTTCCTTGCTTGGCAAGATTGGTTTACGAGTTACTAATTCCATCTTAGGTTTGAGATCATCTGGGATGAAGGGCAAACCTTTAGGAACTTCAACTGTGGAAGCTTCCTTAAATAACTGTTTGGTCAAGCGGTCCTCCAGTGAATGGAAGGTAATCACTGATATTCTGCCATCTAGAGCCAGCATATCCATGGCTTGCTGAATAGACTCATCCGCTGCTCCCAACTCATCGTTAACTTCAATACGAATGGCCTGGAAAATCTGTTTGGCCGGATGGCCTTTTTTCTTGAGCTCCTTTGCCGGTTTGGCAGATTTAATAATCTCTGCCAATTCCGTCGTGGTCTCAATCGGTTTCTGTTCACGCGCCTGTTCAATTTTTCGAGCAATCTGTTTGGAAAACTTGTCCTCTCCATATTTGAAAAAGATTCTTACCAAATCATGGTAGTCGTAGTGATTAACGACTTCATAAGCGGTCAAACTAGCTTCCTGATTCATGCGCATATCCAGTGGTGCATCCTTCTTATAGGAAAAACCACGTTCACGCTGATCCAACTGCGGGCTTGACACACCTAAATCATAACAAATTCCATCAATTTCAGTCACACCTAAGTCATGTAAGCGTTCCTTCAAATGACGGAAATTATCCTTGATGAAGGTGACCATCCCCTTTTCGATATAGGGAGCCAAACGTTTTTGCGCATTATCAATGGCATTCTGGTCTTGGTCAAAGGCATAGAGATGCCCTTTCTCGCTTAACTTACTTAATAAATACTCGCTGTGTCCTGCTCCTCCCAAGGTCGCATCAACGTAAATACCATCAGGTTTTACATCTAGCATATCAATGGTCTCATGGAGCATGACCGTTACATGATGAAATTCTTTTGTCATATCTTATCTATTTTACCACAAATCCGACTAGCTTGCACCCACTAAAGCCAAAACATTCCATTGCTACTTTATTCCTTGTATTCAAGAGGTTTCTCAGCTACTTGAGCTAGCGCTGAGTCTACTTCTAGATTTAAGTGTTGATGAACTGCCTCTGCCACTGTTCTTGGTATACCAACTGCAACAATCTCGTCCACGCTAGCTTCCTTGATTTTTGTCAGAGATTTGAAATATTTCATCAAATTCTGCTTGCGTTTGGGGCCTAAGCCTTCAATTCCATCCAATTGAGAGGAGAAGGAATTTTTAGAACGAAGTTGCCGGTGAAAGGTAATGGCAAAACGGTGCACCTCATCTTGAATGCGTTGGAGGAGGAAAAATTCCTGAGAATTGCGAGACAACTCTACCACTTCAAGAGGATCTCCAAAGAGCAACTCATGAGTTTGGTGCTTGTCATTTTTTTGCAGACCTGCGATAGGAATATCCAAACCTAGCTCCTCTTGGATAACTTGCTTAGCAATGTTAACCTGTCCCTGACCACCATCGATGACGATTAGATCTGGCGGTGTCAAACCGTCACGCTGGACCCGTCCATAACGTCTACGAATAACCTCTCGCATACTTGCATAGTCATCTGGTCCGACCACAGTCTTGATTTTATACTTGCGGTAATCCTTTTTACTTGGTTTCCCGTTAACAAAAACAACCATAGCAGAGACTGGACTAGTCCCCATAATATTAGAGTTATCAAAAGACTCGATACGGACTGGGGTTGGAATTTGTAGAAGTCGCCCAAGATTTTCAATAGCTCCTTGAGTCTTTTCAACTGATTTCTCTAACAGATTAAACTTCTGCTCTAAACTAACACGAGCGTTTTTGATAGCCAGATTAACCAGTTGCTTCTTCTCCCCTCGTTGGGGCTTGAGAACCTTTGTATCCACCAAAGCCTTGATAGCTTCTTCATCAATATCTTGAGGAATCAGAATTTCATTTGGAACCAAGTGTGATTTTTCTTGATAAAACTGCCCCACATATGTCAAGAAATCCTCGTCTGGATCGTTGTAGTAAGGGAAGAGATTGACATCGCGTTCAATCAGTTTACCTTGACGTACAAAGAAAACCTGAACACACATCCAACCCTTGTCCACATAGTAGCCAAAGACATCACGATTTTGGAGATCTTTAGCCATGACCCGTTGCTTAGTTCGCAAAGTACCAATAGCCTGAATCAGATCGCGGTATTCCGCTGCCCGTTCAAACTCCATCGTCTGGGCTGCAGTAGTCATCTTTTCCTTGAGTCCATCGATAATCTTATCATCCTGACCTTTCAAGAAATCAGAGACCTCCTGGGCCATGGCCTTAAAGAAGGCCTCATCTTTTTTACAGATGGTATGAGCCATGCACTGACCGATATGGTAGTAAAAACAGACCTTAGATGGTGGATTGGTACACTTGCGGAAAGGGAAAATCCGATCCAATAGCCGTTTGATTTCATTGGCCGCACCCACATCCGGATAGGGACCAAAGTAGAGTCCCCCATCCTTTTTAACCTGACGCGTGATGATCAGGCGCGGATAACGCTCATTAGTAATTTTGATAAAGGGATAGGACTTATCATCCTTGAGCATGATATTGTACTTGGGCTTGTTTTCTTTGATGAGATTAATCTCAAGAAGAAGGGCCTCAATGTTGGACTCCGTGACAATAAACTCAAAATCCACAATCTCAGACACCAGGGCTTCTGTCTTGGTATCGTGACTCCCACGAAAATAGGACCGCACCCGATTGCGCAGATTTTTGGCCTTCCCTACGTAAATAATGGTGCCGTTTTTATCTTTATGAATATAACAACCAGGGCTAGTCGGCAAGAGCTCTAGTTTTGATTTGATCAAGTTGTTCATAGTTCCATTATAGCAAAAAGCCCCCGCCATCGCTTGATTAAGGAGCTTTTTATTTGCTTGTTTTGACCTTCTTCTAGGCTTCGCCAGCATAGAGCTCTTGAACAGCTGCTATGTCATCTGGCTGAATCCCATAGTAGGAGCCGGCTGGTTGCATAACAGAAGTTTTATTTGTATGATCGAGACCGATAGCGTGGCCTAATTCATGCTCTGCTGTATGCATGATACGATCATAGGTATAGCCATAGTTTGGATTAGATAGATAATAATGATTCAAACGAACTGTAACAGATAAAAACTGACCAGTTAACAGATTGGTCTGACTCTCCGCTTCGCCAGCTACAGATGTCAAGCCATCATTCATTTCAGTCGCTACAATATCTGCCTCATTAGAGTCGGATACAAGTTCAAAACGAAAGGCACCCGTCTGGTTCCAGTTTTCTATGGCTCTTACATAGGCTGCTTGAAAGGTTTCATCCATCTGGGGATCAATGTAAATACTAGCTGAAGGCTTCGCCCATTTAGCTCCTGAGTGCTGGTGATTATCTGTCTGCGATAGTCCTTGTAAGTCCCCTGTCTCTTGCCATTGTTGCCAACCTGCTTGACTGATTTTACTGATCTTTTCAACCTGATCAACTGTGGTATTTAGGTCTCCTGTAAGATACCAGAGAAGCCCAAAGGCTAGGACCAGCAAGAGGACAAAAGCCCAGACCAGACGCCAGACTAAATGCCATAAGAAACGCCAAAGACCTAGTAAGAGTCTTAAAAAGACTCGAATAAGCTTGAACATAGTTTCCCGCCTTTCCTAAAAATAAGAACCTATCTTGATAAGAATAGTCTCCCATTCCAAAGATAGGTTCTCTATTTTACTGAAAAAAACTAAAAGAAATCTAAAACTAGGATAAACGCTCTTCCAAAACAAAATCAATCGGTAGAGTTGCCAAAAAGCGTTCTAGTTGATTTTCCCAGTAGTACCACTCATGGGCACCTGGACTATGACTGTAATGAATATCAAAGCCAAGTTTCTTGAGGTTTTTGACTTCTAGATTGTTAGCGGCGTAGAGGTAGTCTTGCTCACCACACCAAGCCCAAAGCTTGGTTTTCTTATCCGACTCTTTCGCTAGAGTTTCTAATGAATAGGGACTTTTCTCCCAGTCCTCAATCTTACCAAAAATTCCTCGCCAATATTCATAATTGCCTAAATCCTGGCTTTCTGGTGAAAATCCTTGAAAACTGAGAGCTCCTGAAAAACTAGCGGCATGGGAGAAAGAATTTGTTGAAAGAGCTATTTTAAAGGAACCATAGCCTCCCATAGAAAGACCTGCAATAAAGGTTTTTTCACGTTTCCGCGTCATATTAGGAAAGAAACGCTTCATAACCTTTGGCAATTCATCTGCCAAGGCTGTGTAATAGTTGAAACCGTATTGGGTATCTGTATACCAGCCGTTACTTGTATTAGGCATAACAACAATCAAATTAGTCCCTCGTAACAAGCGCTCCACATTTGTCCGTTTGAGCCAACTGTTGTGGTTCCCTGACATCCCATGTAAGAGATAGAGAACAGGAATATCTGTGCAATCCGGGGCCTCAACCCGGGATGCATCGGGGTAGAGAACATTTACTCCCCACTCCATATCTAAAACTTCTGAGTAATACTCAATCTTCATTACTGCCATAACTTGCTCCTTATTCGTTTGAGATAAGAAAAAGCCGAAACTCGACTTTCTCTCCTACTATTTAATCCTTATTTTGCTTCCATGACTACTGGTAAGATAGCTGGACGACGCTTAGTCTGGTCAAAGAGGAATTTAGACAAACTGTCACGAACCTTCCCTTTGAGTTCTGCCCAATCAAAGTCTTCTCCTTGGAGATAGTCTTCAACTGTTTGGTTAATTAATTCAGAACTTTCACGTAGGATATCACGACTCTTCTTGAGGTAAATAAATCCACGCGTGTGCACTCGAGCCTTGGCGATGATTTTCTTATCATGACGGTTGACCGTGATGGCAACGATGAAGATTCCATCTTCTGATAGGACTTTACGGTCACGAAGGACAACATTGCCGACATCTCCCATGGCATTCCCGTCAATCAAAACATCTCCTGCCGTCACTGCTCCAGATGGAACAAAGTCCCCATGTTCATAGGACATGGTGCTTCCTTTTTTAGGGATAAAGATATGTTCCGGTAGCATACCAACTGCCATGGCTGCCTTAGCGTGGGCGTCCAACTCACGGTATTCCCCTTGGATAGGGAAGAGATATTTAGGACGCAAGAGGTTGATCATCAACTGCAAATCACGCGCATTCCCGTGTCCAGACACTCGCAAGCTTTGAGTAATTGATTTAACGATACCACCCGCTTGGTAGATCATATTTTCTACACGCGCCATCACAGCTTCTTTGGCAATTGATGGAGTTGTGACGATATAAACCAAATCTCCATCCTTGATTTCAACATAACGGTGGCGACCGATAGACATCTTGCGAAGCCCGTTAATAGGCTCACCCATACGACCTGTCTCAAGGATAATCAACTCATGGTCTTCGAAGCGAGACATATCTTTTGGTTTAATCAAGAGACTTTCATTGGCTAGGGACAATTTCTTGAGGCGAATAGCCGTACGAACGATATTCTCAATATCAAAACCTGTCAAGACAATGCGACGACCAGTTTCTGAAGCGGCATCAAAAACCTGTTGGATTCGAGAAAGGTTACTTGCAACGGCCGCTACAATGATACGACCTTCCCAGTCGGCGATAGTTTGGGTGATTTCATCCCCAACTTCACTTTCACTTGCAACTTGGATGTTGCTATCTGCATTAGCCGAATCACTTAGAAGAGCTAAAACTCCCTCACGACCGATTTCAGCCAAACGACCAAAGTCTGTCGCATAAGATTCACTTGCTGTTTGGTCAAATTTGAAGTCCCCAGTATAAACGATGCTTCCCTCAGAAGTTTTCAAAACTACACCCAGGCTTTCTGGAATGGAGTGGGTCGTACGGAAGAAGGACACTTCTGTACCACCAAAATCAATCTCTGTATTCTCATCGATGACATGGAAATCATCAAATTTCTTGACGCTATCATTTCCCTTAACAAAGAGTTTAGCCAATTCGATGGTCAATTCCGAACCAAAAACGGGAACCTTGACTTCTGTCAATAGATAAGGTAAAGCACCGATAGCATCTGCATGCCCATGGGTCAAGAAGACACCTGCAATACGGTCGCTGTTTTCAAAAAGATACTCCATATTTGGAATAACGACATCGACACCTAGTTGTTCAGTTTCAGGATATTTCAAGCCCGCATCTAAAATAAAAATTGAGTCATTTACTTCTGCGACGTACATGTTCTTCCCATTTTCACGGACACCGCCTAGTGTTGTTAATTTAATATTGGTCATTTTCCCTCCGAATAGTTACTTTTACTTGTTTGTAGAGCTAGAAAGGCTCTCTTTATCTGAAGGTATCATCCACCTTCAGCCGAATCTTTTCCTCTCATTATACCATTTTTTTACTGATTTTCAAAATGAAGGTTTCCAGTTAAAGAACTATAAATAACTCTTCTCCAAGGCACAAACAAGAAAGAACTACAAGCTCCTCAAAAGAATGTTTTCTGACTAGCTTCCTGTCACTCTTCAAATCTTTCCGCGACATTGAATAGCACTTCGCAGTCACAGTAGGCTCCATTTACTTCTAAAAAGTCTCTAACTGTTTCGACATCCACATTGTGCTCTTCTAAAAATGTTTGTGTTAATAAAAAATCATCCTGACAAGCTTGAATTTCAAGTTCTACATCCAAAAAGTCAAACAAGTCAAAAAAGAGCTCCCTTGACAAGGGCAAACTTTCTTCGAATTTTTGTCTTTCTTGCTTTTTATAGTCCGCTCGTAATCTCTTTTTCTTCAGTTTATCCATTTGACACCCCTAAGCTTTCCTTGGGCCAGTTTATCTAGCCAACTAGTTCTCTTTTTCATTATAACATTAAACCGGCTCCTTTTGGAGCCTATTCATGAACATAAAAAAAGAGTTAGCAACCCAGCCAACTCTTTTAGATTCTATTTATTTTTCCATCAAGAAATCATAAATTTCCTGCACAGTCGCTAGGGCCATCATCTCCTGGTCTTTAACGGTTTGTTTTAGTTGTTGATAAATATGACTCTCTGCTATGTCCCTCTTTGGAGCTTCTTTGTTCACTTTCATCACACCATTCTCAATCGTGACAAATCCAAGCTCTTCAAAAATCT
>ERZ773180.1613-NODE-1613-length-10930-cov-8.993563_pt1 | contig 10930 bp, 8 predicted proteins | sample MGYA00511080_ERZ773180 | MGnify/ENA primary metagenome ERZ773180 (study PRJEB29015, sample SAMEA2738175) | human oral metagenome | biome: human oral; feature: human-associated habitat; material: saliva | place: China | collected 2178 ...
CTTCATCATATGAGCAGTCTTTATTCATATTTCGATAAAGCTCTTTAAGACTATACGCTTTAGATAATTCAGGAAAATTCTTGAATATCATTTCTCTTAAATCTCTCCTGTTAAGCTTGCATTTAAAACGTGAATTGTATACCTTGTCATTATCAAGGTATACACTATCTTTTGTAAGAAGATGGCTCCATTTCTTAAGCAGATAATATGCATTTGAACCATACGGTGACATGTTCATTAAGTCTATTCTAAGACGTTCAAAACCTTGGGTAAGATGCTTTATGACATGAAAAGGATCTACAGCTATTACACAGTTAGGAAAGTATGTTCTTGCAACATCTTTATACGGTTCCCACATATCGATAGTAACATATTTTACCCTAAGTCGTTCTTCCCTTGGGATATTAGAAAAGAATAGAGAAAGTGCCATTTTGCTTCTTGAATCAAGTACATCCCAAACGGTTCGTCTTTCGTTATCTACTAATATACAAAGGTAACTTGAGTTACGCCTTGATAACTCATGACTGTGTAATTCATCTATCCCAAGGCACTCAGGAAGAGGTCTTGGAGCTATGGTGATATATGAATCAATATACTTGCTGAGCTGTGTTGTAGATATACCCAATTCATCTGATATCATGGTGAGATTGTAGTTGAGATTCCCGATAAGTCTAAGTGCATTTTGCATGAGAAAGAAAGAAGAATTAAAACCATTGAAAGCAAAAGGATTTCTTTCTAAGATAGTTTTCCTGCACTCTTTACAAATATACCTATTTGCATAATATCTGATAATGCCTTTATGATTCCTAAGTGCGGGATGTTTGATTAGCCTTAATTTATGACCGTGTCCAATCATATTTGCACCACAGTAAGGACAGAGCATAGGCTTTCGGACAAGCATGATATCATAGAAAATTGTACCATCGATAGATGTAATGTCCGATTTTTCAATGTCAGAATTAGTGACATTAAGCATAAGTGTGGTAAAATCAATATTTGGAATGATAAATTCCTCCCTTCATAGTGATATATTGAGACTGCAAATCAATCATATCCTATGGAGGGATTTTTTGCACCCACACGATAATTTAGAGTCCACCCACACCCACACGATAATTTAGAGTGCCATTTTTTTTAATAAACATAATTTAATCAGGTCGGTAAACCCAAATACAAGAAATAAATTTCATAAATTCATGAAATATACTTCTCTCTTATGAGCGATACTAAAGACAAAACTCGAGTTACCGCTTTTATTATAAATTGGTATGCAATTTGCATTTGTATAATTTAAAACTAGCTTTTTATATCAGAAGAAGGAGGAGTTTATGGACAAGATTTATAGCATTAATGACAAGCTTAATGAAATTGTATGGGGACCATACATGATATTTTTACTTGTCGGAGTAGGTATCTTTCTAACTATCAGACTGAAAGGAATCCAATTTGGTAAGTTTGGATACATTGTCAAAAACACTATTGGAAAAGCCTTTAAAAACTCAGAAGGTGAAGGATCTATTTCATCTGCAAAAGCAGGTCTGATATCAATTGCTGCAGTTGTTGGAACAGGAAATATTGCAGGTGTAGCAACAGCTGTAGCAATAGGTGGTCCAGGTGCTGTGTTTTGGATGTGGGTATCAGCTATTTTTGGAATGGCAACTAAGTTCTCTGAGATAACATTAGGTATTTATTTTAGAGAAAAAAAGGATGATGGAACATATTCGGGTGGTGCTATGTACTACATCGAAAAAGGACTGCATTCAAAAATACTTGCAGGTTTTTTGCTGTAATGGTTATAATTGCATATTTCGTTGTTGGAGCAATAGTAGATACAAATTCAATATGTATCTCTGTGCATGCACAGTTTGGAATTCCAACAATTGCAACAGGAATAGCATTTTCTATTCTGACTGCAATAGTAATTCTTGGAGGCATTACAAGAATTGGAGATGTGTGTCAATGGCTAACACCTTTTATGTGTGGTATATACGTGATTGCTGGTCTTGCAGTAATAGTTTTAAATATAAGGGAAGTACCGAGTGCAATAAGTGAAATCTTTAAAGGAGCATTTACTCCTGCAGGAGCTACAGGTGGTTTTGCTGGAACTACATTTATGATTATGGTTACAAAAGGTATGGCAAGAGGCTTATTTTCTAATGAAGCTGGCTTAGGAAGTTCGACAATAATTCATTCTAGTGCGATTGTAAAACATCCTGTTGAGCAGGGCATTTGGGGGGCAACTGAAGTATTTGTTGATACATTGGTAGTAGCATCAATAACAGGCCTAGCTATTGTTATATCTGGTGCGTGGAAAACAGGGCTTGATGGTGCTGCTCTAACTATGAAAGCTTTTGAGATGGCCTTACCGGGTAAGATCGGTAGTTACATAGTAATGCTAAGTGCCATACTGTTTGGATATTCGTGTTTGATTTCTGCAAACTATTACTGTGAAAAAGCGGCTGAATATCTATTTGGAAAACATTCAGCAATTCCGATTAGAATAGTTTGGTGTATTTTTATAATCATAGGATCAATAGGAGGATTAAAATTTGTATGGGATCTTGCTGATACATGTAATGGATTAATGGCTATTCCGAACTTGGTTGCACTTCTGGTTTTGAGTCCTATAGTTGTTAGATTAACAAAAGAGTATTTTCAACAAGTGAAGAATAAGAGCGGTAAGCTATGATTAGATTAAAACATTCCCTATGTAGAGATTTATAGGGAATGTTTTTTAAAATATGACTAACTTTAATATATTAAAAATGTTGCGAAGTATTTGACAAAGAAAAGAAATACAGGTAAATTAAATAAAAAGATCAAGTTTTTGGAGTATATGATGAAGAAAAAGATTTTAACCTATATATTTACATTCATGATTGTCATTGCTACGGTTAAGATAGTCGACATACATATAAGATATGATGTAGGAATCATTGATTATATCAAGTATTCAATGCCGTTAACAGAAAAAGAAAAGCAGTATATCAAGTCGCATAAGGTGAAATATGGCATAAATATAAATGATGCTCCATTTGCTTTTTTAATGAAGGACTCTATGCAGAGTACTGGCATAATGGTTGATTATTTCAATCAATTGTCTGTTACTTTAGAATCAGATTTTCAACCAGTAGTATATGACAGATACAATTTAGGAATAGAACTAAAAAAAGGAAATATAGATTGTTCTGTTTTAAATAAAACTAAAATGAATACGGAAATATTTTCTTTTACGCAAACTTTATATACTGAAAGAAGTAAAGTACTTGTTGGGGGAAATTCTAAGTGTAAAAAACTTTCAGATATAAAAAATATGAAAATCGCAGTTATATCAGGGAGTACTGCGCATCATGTCGCTAATGAATTTTTTAAATCAGATAAAAATGTAACTTTGGTTCTAGCTGGAAACTTAGATGACTGCTTTAGAATGTTTGGCCTAGATGAAGTGGATGCGATTATAGGCGATGAAGCTAAAATATCTTATTATATAAATCAAGCTCTAAAATCAAACAGATTTAGATTTATTGATGAGGCAATTTCAGAGGAAGATGTAGCAGTTGCAGTAAATAAAGACCAAAAGTTGCTCTTTAATATTCTAAATAAAGGTATATTGGATATGAAAAAAAATAACCAATATAGTCATATAAATTCAAAGTGGTTTGGTTCTTTTGTCCCAGAGGTTAATGATATGAACGATGGAGGGAAAAGAGCAAATGTGGTCTTGATTATTGCTTTTGTCATATTAGTATCATTAATATGGAATAAGTCAGTAGCAAAACAAGTAACAATAAAGACAAAACAACTACAGAACAGCAGGAAAGAACTTCATGAAATTATTGACTCTCTTTCTGATGGTATTGTAGTAAATAATATACAAGGGAAAATATTATATGCCAATAGAACGTTTGCTGGTCTTGTAGGAATGGAGTTTGAAAAAGTATTTGAAAAATATATAGATAAAATAGATACTCTCAAGCCATTTATATCACATGCAAATGATGCAGAACCGTTTCAAATAGGAGATAGGTATTATTTGTCATATAAAAAACAAATAAATTTAGATTCAGAAGAAACTTTACTTATATTAAAAGACTATACTGAAAGATATAGGTATGAGAAATTAAATAAACAAGAAGCCAAGATGATTGCAATAGGTGAATTAAGTGCAGGGTTAGCACATGAAATTAGAAATCCTCTAGCGATTATCAGGACTTACCTATACATACTTAGTAAAAAAATTGATGATTGTGATGGAAAAGAAGCAGTATCTGTTATGGTCGAATCTGTTGAAAGAATAAATTTACTAATCGAAAATCTACTTGGATTCTCGAAGTTATCTAAAGATCAATTTACTAAAATAAATGTTAAACAATCTATTTCAACCATGGTAAGTATAAAGAAGAAGGAGTTAAACGATAAAAATATTAAATTAAATATATTAACTAGAATAGATAATGATAAAGAATTGCTATTAAATGAAGATGTCTTTAAACTTTGCGTTGCAAACATGATAACGAACGCCATTGATGCTTTCGATAATATTGACATAAGTGAAAAGACCATAGATATTGAAATAAACGCTAAAAACAAGAAACTTTCTGTTGAGTTTAGAGATAACGGATGTGGAATTGAATCAGATATAATAGAAAATATTTTCAATCCGTTTTATACGACAAAAGAGAATGGAACAGGACTAGGATTATATATGATTCAATCTGAAATAAGAAAGATAGGGGGTACAATCAAGGTTAAAAGTATAATAGGTAAAGGTACTAGTTTTTATATTGAATTTCCAATAGGAAAGGAGAAATGACTTGAGAAATAAAAAGAACTACAATATTTTAATCGTAGATGACGAAAAAGAGTATAGTAAAGTTGTGTCTATGATGCTTGAAGATGCAGGATATTCTACAGAAACGTGTTACAACGGAGAAGAAGCGATTGAATACGTTAGAAATAATGAAGTTTCTCTAATAATAACCGATTTACGTATGCCTAAAATGAATGGTGAAGAGCTAATATTAGAGATAAATAAAATTAAATTAGACATAGATATATTAGTTGTTACGGCTTATGCGTCAATAGAAAGTGCAGTAAATACGATAAAAAATGGTGCTACGGATTACTTCGTGAAATCATCAAATCCAGAGGAACTATTAATTAAGGTAGATAGAATATGTGAAATGCATCACATAAAGAAGAAGGATGAAATAATTTTAAAAAACCAGAATTTAGGGGATGTATTTTTAGAGTCTAATAATAAAGAGTATCAGTCTATTTTAGACATATGTAAAAAAACAGCAGACACAAATATAAGTGTATTACTATTAGGCGAGTCAGGCGTAGGCAAAGAGGTAATTGCAAATTATATACATAGAATAAGTATAAGAAGGAGTGAACCCTTTATTGCTGTTAACTGTCAGGAATACCCAGATGGAATAGTAGAGTCAGAATTGTTTGGACATGAGAAAGGTGCATTTACAGGAGCAATTAATTCTCGAATAGGTAAATTTGAGGAAGCAAATTGCGGAACTTTATTTTTGGACGAAATTGGTGATGTTCCACTGAGTACCCAAGGTAAACTTTTGCGAGTTTTAGAAACAAAAGAGATAGAAAGAATCGGTACAAATAAGAAAAAAGAATTGGATGTTAGATTTATCTTTGCAACAAATCGCGATTTATCACTAGAAACAGAAAAAGGAGGGTTTAGAGAAGATTTATTATATAGGATAAATGCTTTAACATTGACAATACCCGCATTAAGAGATAGAAGAGAGGACTTACCAGATTTAATAGATTTTTTTATAAAGAAGATATCAATTGATCAAAAGAAAAAAGATATATTAGTAGAAGACAGCGTTATAGAATGTTTACTGGAGTATGATTATCCTGGTAATATCAGAGAACTTAAAAATATAATAGAGAGAATGATAGCATTAAGTGATAATGGTAAAGTTAAATATAATAGTACATTATTACCTTGTATAGGAAATAGAAATAAGAGAGATATGATAACTGCTCAGGAAGATTTTGATTTTAAATTTGCAAGAGAACGATTTGAGAAGGAGTATATAGAGACTCTACTTATGAATAATCGTGGAAATGTATCAAAAACTGCAGAGGTAATGAATATCAGCACTAGACAATTATGGAATAAAATTTCTAAATATCAAATAAGGCACTAATAATGAAAAAATTTTCTTGATAAGTAAGGCTGCATGAAATTAATTTCATGCAGCCTTACTTATTATATCTGTATAACTATTGAAAACTAGCGGTTAAATATTCTGGCATATATTTTGCTATTTAGTTTGATGTAAATAGATGTATCTGAACTAGTAGCTACATAGTTAACAGAAAGGAAATTTATATGGATAAAATAGGAGATTTTTATGGAAGTCACAGGGTTATAAGTCCCAAGGGATTATTACCTCAAGCAGCAGATGTAATAAATAATGACCCTGAAATATGTGATAATGAAATTCTTATTGATGTAATAGCACTGCAGCCTACAGCTACTGCATTTCATACTTTAAAAGAAAAATATGGAGATAATGAGGAAAAAATAAAAAAAGCTATATTTGATATTGTAGAAAAAAAGGGGAAATTTCAAGATCCAGTTACAAAATCAGGTGGAATGTTAATAGGGGTAGTAAAAAAAATAGGCAAAGATATTAAGAAAAATAGAAAACTTAATATCGGAGATAAAATTGCAACTTTAGTATCACTGTCACTCACACCACTTAAAATATATTCGATTGAAAAAATAAATTTAGATACAGAACAAGTATTTTGCCATGCAGATGCAGTAATTTTTGAGAGTGGTTTATACACAAACATACCAGACGATTTAGGACAAGAATTGAGCTTAGCTATAATGGATGTTGCTGGTGCCCCTGCTCAGGTTGCAATAAATGCTAAGTCAGGTGATACCGTGTGTGTGCTAGGTGCGGGAAAAGCAGGGCTTCTTAGTTTGGCTGAAGCAAAGAAAAGAGTTGCACCTCATGGTAAAGTCATTTGCCTTGAATACTCAGAAAAACAATGCAAGCTTGTCAAAGAACTTAATCTTGCAGATTATGTCATAAATGTTAACGCACAAGAACCAAAAAAAACATACGAAAAGTATATGGAGGAAACGGGCGGCGTTTTAGCAGATTTAACAGTTAGTACTGTAAATGTACCGGAAACAGAGCTTTCGGCAATCTTAGTGACAAAAAACTCTGGACGAATTTACTTTTTTACAATGAGTACAAATTTTGTGAAGGCATCATTAGGTGCTGAAGGAGCGGGAAAATATACAACGATGGTGTTAGGGGCAGGGTATTACCCAGGTCATGATGAAATAACATACAATATTGTAAGAGAGAACGATGAGCTCAGACAATATTTTATAAATCGTTATTGTAAAAACAATTGCTAGCTATGTTTAAGGAGGAAAATTAAAATGTTAAAGAAATTGGTGGCTGTAATAATGATTTTAACAATGTCAGTTGCGTTTGTAGGTTGTGGTGGCAAATCAAAAAATAAAAGTGATGTGATTGTAATTAAAATAGGACACACAGATTCTTCATCAAGATCCACTCACATTTACAGTGAGAAACTAGGTAAATATCTTGAAGAAAAGGCACCTGGAAGATTTAAAGTCGAAGTTTATCCTGACGGTCAACTTGGAGATAGTCCAGATATGGTTGCTGGTGTAAAGATGGGTACATTAACGATGGAATTTGATCTTTCATCGGTTATTTCATCAGTTGCAGGTCCTAAATCAAGTTGTATAGATCTACCATACTTATATCCGACATATGAAGACTGGGAAAAAGGTATATTTAAAAATGGTGGACTTGAACTTTTTAACGAAACTTTAAAGGATTCCGGATATTACTGTATAGACATGTACTACAACGGAATCAGGCAAGTGATTTCTAGGGACAAAGTATACCATAACAAAGACGATTTCAAAGGTCAGAAAATCAGAATTGCTCAGAATGATTTAAATGTAAAGATTTGGGAAGCTATGGGTGCAAATCCCACACCAATGGCTTGGGGAGAAGTTGTAACATCACTTTCACAAGGTCAGATTAATGCACTAGATCATAGCTTAGGTGTATTTAATGATTTTAATCTTCATGAAGTAGCCCCATATGTAACACTTACTAATCATTGCTCATCACCATTTCCTATAATTTGCTCTTTAGAATGGTGGGAATCACTGGATAAGAAAGATAGAGAGATATTAGCAGAGTGTGTTCACAAAGTCGCAAAAGAGCAACGTGCAGAAGAAAGAGCAAACGAAAAGAAATATATAGAGAGATTTAAAGCAGAAGGTGCTACTGTTTATGAACTAACAGAGAGCGAAAAGAAAGCCTTTGCAGAAGATTGTAAGCCTGTATATGACTGGATGAGAGAGCAAGCTGGTGATGAAATTGTAGATAAATGGCTAAAAACTGCAAAATAGTAATTGAATTTAATATTCGTTTATGCAGGGCAAAATAGCCCTGCATAAATTTACAGTAACGATAAATAATTATTATGAGGAGCAAAATGAAAATCAATAAATTTATGGACACACTTAATCGTATAGAAAATGTATTGTTAGTTTTATTATTTGCGATTATGGTAGTGACAATATTTTTACAAATAATCATGAGGTTTGTCTTTAATAACTCTCTTGTATGGTCTGAGGAATTGGGCAAGTTCATTTTTGTATGGATATCTTGGCTGGGAATTTCAATTGGTGAAAGGACAAATGAACATATAAAAATCACGTTAATTACAGATAAATTAAGTATAAAAATGCAGAAAATATTTGAAGTAATTGCTTATGTTATTTTACTTGGAATTTTAGTAGTCACATTAATATATGCAGTTCAATTGGTTGAATTTCAATTAGCAGTTAAGTATGCAGGCATAAAGATAAGTACCTCTTGGGGATATCTATCTCTCGTGTTAGGTTGTGGTTTTATGTCTTTGAGGGTTATAGCAGTAATTGTAAGAGATATACAAGCATTAATAAAGAAAGACTATTCAATGTCATCTCACCCACAAGCGTTAAATCAACTAGATATGGCTATGGAATTAGCTAATAAAGAGGAGGTGAGTGAGTAATGGCAGTTGCATCATTGTTTATTATATTGCTTTTATTGCTTATCATTGGGGTTCCGGTTGGATTCGCTATAGGTGGAGCCACGTTAGTATCTATGTTTTTTTTCTCCGATATGAACATGATAATTAATTCGCAGTACTGTTATAGTGGAATATTCTCATTTACTGTTATGGCTATTCCATTTTTCATGTTAGCGGGTACAATAATGTCAACTGGTGGAATTGCAAAAAGAATTGTTAATTTTGCCTCTGCATTAGTAAGCTTTGTTGATGGAGCAATAGGATGTGTAAGTATTATCGCATGCATGTTCTTTGGGGCGCTATCAGGATCTGGAATGGCAACAGCATCAGCAATAGGAAGTATGATGATTCCGGAAATGAGAAAAAAAGGTTATGATCCATCATATGCTGCAACAATTATATGTTTTGGAGGTATTGTAGGTCCAATTATTCCACCTAGCTTGTCTTTTGTACTTTACGGTGCATCTACAAATGTATCTATTCCAAAGTTATTCTTAGCAGGAATACTACCAGGTATATTAATAGGGGTTATATTTGTAGTTAGTAATATTATAATGTGTAAAAGGGCAGGTGTAGATCTACGCAAAAATAATCAGGTATTAGATGAAAAGGTACCTATTGGCCAAGCTATGAGATTCAGACTTAAAGAAATTTTCAAAGCTGGTATTGATGGATTTTGGGCTTTACTATCACCAATAATAATATTAGGTGGAATATACTCAGGTGTCTTTACTCCAACAGAAGCTGCTTGTGTATCAGTAGTATATTCAATTATAGTAAGCATATTTGTATATAAGGAAATGAGCTTAAAAGATTTGTTTAACACTTTCTTAGACACTTCTAAATTGAACGGAATAACATCATTTCTATTGGGATATTCTACCGTATTCTCTACATTTATGACATTTGAAAAGGTTCCACAAGGAATAACGGAATTTCTTACGGGTGTATCCGATAGCCCTTACGTTGTATTAATGGTAATAAATGTAATACTACTTATTGTAGGATGTTTTTTGGATACCGTACCAGCGATAATTGTCATGGCACCTATGTTATTACCTACAGTCCAAGCCATGGGAATAAATCCAATACATTTTGGTGTAATAATGGCAGTAAATCTTGCACTGGGGCTATGCTCACCTCCATATGGATGCAATCTTTTTGTTGGAGCAGCTGTTGCAAAGATAAAAATGGAATCAATGTTTAAATATATAATACCATACTTCATTATAGGCATTATTTCATTAATGCTAATTACATATATTCCATGGCTTTCGTTAGTATTTGTCAAATAACAATGTCGATTAGATAAGTGCAATGCATTAATCTCTAAACTAATTTCCAAAATCCTATTTACTCGCAAAGTAAATAGGATTTTTTATGCTATAATCTCTCTAAGGAGACCCATATGAAAGTAATAGTTTTAACACACACAATCAAAGAAAACATGCCTGTCTACCCAGGCACTGAACTACTAAAACTAAAAAACTGCGGCTCGCCAATCAGAGCAATCGACTGGTTTGAGTAGAAATAATTTTAAAGCTGAAATATTCCCATTAAACCACAAAGAGTGGGTGAACAGATTTTGAAACCAAAGGAGCCATCATGACACCAAACCCACACACAACTTTGCCACCTAGCGAGCCCAAAACCGCATCCACAACTCCAAACACGCAACAACTTAAACCCTACCAAATCCTAAGCGGAGCGCAGCTAAAATACATCGCATTTATCTCAATGCTGATAGACCACACAAATAACGCACTAATCACGCCCATGCTAAACGGCAAAGGTGCGCTGCTATACA
>ERZ773180.1629-NODE-1629-length-10833-cov-110.761830_pt1 | contig 10833 bp, 9 predicted proteins | sample MGYA00511080_ERZ773180 | MGnify/ENA primary metagenome ERZ773180 (study PRJEB29015, sample SAMEA2738175) | human oral metagenome | biome: human oral; feature: human-associated habitat; material: saliva | place: China | collected 2178 ...
GTATTCAGCTGTTGGCTGGTGCGTCCGTTTGGACGTGCGGTTTGATAATAGTTGGCACGGGCTTGACGGGCAATCGGGCTGTTTTGATTGCGCGCCTGTGTGAATTTGTTGGCCAATGCGTTGCCGATAAATGCACCGGCTGCAGTACCCACCAAACTTTGCAGCAGCCAGCTGCCGGTGGATTGGTCGTAGATGTATTGTTGGCCATCTGTACCGGTTACCGGTTGGCCGTTGTTGCCGTTGGCTTGTGCTTCGGCAGGAATGGTGTCTTTCACGGCTTCAGGCGTGAGCTGGTAAACCGTATTGTCTTCTTGTTGGCCGTTTTGTTGTGCCAACTGTTGTTGCAATGCTTCGATTTGTTTTTGTTGCTGCTCAAGCTGCGCTTGGGTATTGTCTTTGCAGGCAGCGAGGGCAAAAGTGGAAAGGGCGGCTAAGGCAATCAGTTTTTTCATTGTTTTTCCTGAGATAGGTTTGTCTTTGCCGAGATTTCGGCGGAGTGTGTTTGCCTAATATTAAACCATTTCCCTGTTTTTCAAGTGGTTTTACAAAATAATATTGGAAAGTTGCGCTGCAAATGCACGGCTGTTGGCAGCTAGGTTGCCCAGTGCAGGCATTTCGTGTTCGGTTTCGATAATCAGCAGGTTGGCAGGGCGGCGGGTGTGCAGGGACATTTGCATTTCAGCGGGAGAGAAGGGCATGTGATGACGTTTGGCAAAAGCTTCGGCGCGTTTGTTAGCGGTTTTGAGCATAGGCAGCAGGGTAATATCCAAATGGAAACGGCGTACGCCCAAGACCAAAATACGCGCTGCGAAGAAATCCGCTTCATCAGTAAAAACGTTTGGGCTGCTTTGATTGAAGTCGTGGCGTTCTGCGGCAATCAAAGTCGCGATGGTGCGCACTTGCGGAATCAGGGCTTCGCTGATGAGGCTGTCAGGCGAATCAGGCAAAGTGTGCATGTTGAGCATGCTGTGGTGGCTGTTGCTGTCAACGACCATGCGGCAGGTGTGTAACATTTGTGTTTGGCTGTGGATTTTAGTTGAAGCGGTCATGGCTGTATTCCTTATTTCTTAAAAATGGGTGGATTTAAGCGGCCATGGTGGGTATAAAAAAAGCCGCTCAAATGAGGCGGCTCTAATTTGCGTATTTTCAATTTAGTCTGTTTCAGACAAGCGCAAAAAAGTACCGCACGTTTGTGTGGTACCAATAGAAGAAAGTAGCAGAGCGTTGCGCGGTTTGCATGATGAAAATACGTCTTTAATGTATAAAAGAATGAAACGTAGTTTAAAACAAGAATGCCAGTAATTTCAATATCCAATTGACAAAACCCACCAATAAATCTACAAGTTGTTGTAATCCTTCCAATTTATTTTCTTTCGAGTGAGTCAAATTTGCACAATTATAATGCAAAACCGGGTAAATTGATAACAATCCGAGCTGGCTCTTTAAAAAAGCCATCTGAAATTCAGCTTTCAGACGGCCTTGGGCCATCGCATTTGCTCAACGAAACAGCAAATTAAAAAAAGGATATAACTGCATCATTAAAACAGAAAGTGTAAATTTAATGTAAATTAAATAATTACTATATCGAATAATAAGGTAGAATTGCCAAAGTTTATTAATGAATTATAAAAATACGCAAAGTAAAAAAGAGCGACAGTACCTGTCGTGACTGCAACATAAAATTCCGCCATTACATACGAAAACGAAAATTTATCTACTATGAGCCAGCGTACTAAAGTACAGGAAGCACTAGGCATCCGTTTGGCAGATATTCTGACACGTCTAAATCAAGGGGAAACGATTGATATTCAAAGTTTGCCCGAACGCTATGGCATTTCATTGCGTACAGCCCAACGTGATCTCAATCGTCTTGCCCCTTTATTGCAAACTACAGGTACACGTTATTACCGTCTAGATCAAAACCAGTATGGCCGTCTGAATAAAGACGAAATCCGCCGTATTTGTCATTTTGCAGGCTTACAAGACCTTTTCCCTGAAGCAGACCGCCGCTTTTTTCAAGAAAGTCTGCGTCAAAGCATTATCATCAAAGGCCATCAATACGAAAATATTCGTCATCGCCAATCAGATTTTGATTTGGTAACACATTCTATAGAAGCAAAGCAAACCATTAGCTTTAATTACACCAAAGCCGATGGCAGCAAAAGCCATCGTACTTTAGATCCTTACCGGCTCATTAATAAAAGCGGTATTTGGTATCTTATCGGACTCGAAAATGGTCGAGAAAAGACCTATTGCTTTACTCAAACATTCCAGTTGCAAACGACATCAAAGACATATGTTCCAGATGTAGGATTTGTAGAAAAAATTCAAAATACCGACAGCATCTCATACGGTAATCAAGTCAGTGAAATCATTATTCAAATCAGCCCACAGGCTACGCATTACTTTTTGCGGCGCAAGCTGTTACCCAATCAGGAGGTTATTCGCCGCCTCGATAACGGCGGTCTGTTGATTGCCTGCAAAAATGTTAACGAAATTGAAGTTATCCCCATCGTCCAATATTGGATACCGCATTCAAGAATTGTCAGTCCGCAAGAGTTGCAGGAAAAGATAATTGGCAAATTAAAAAACTATATCAATAACCATACGGAGGGCTAATAACATGTGGCAAATCATACTTGGATTCATCATGTTGCCTGTTGCGTTTATGCAAAGAGGCGGAATTAGGGCAATTATAGGGCTAATCTATATGTCTAGTACATCTTGGCTTGATTGGAACGTAACGTACAGGGGGAACTTGGAACTTATTTCTTGTTTTATTTTTGGTCTAATGGGTTTTTGTCTGCTAATGAGTTCGTTCAGTAAGGACTAATCGGCACAAATAGCAGAAAGTAGTCATTTCCATTTAATTTTTATTCAGGAGAAATTTATTTTATGAACAGCAAAAAGCAATTTTTAGATTATATCGGTGAAGTTAAGAACATCATTTCCACTTTGGAAATTTCAGATAACAAATTATCGGAAATTCAAAGGAATATTACGGATGCAGAGCTGATTGTGCCGGTGGTTGGCGGATTTAGCGCGGGAAAAAGTACATTGCTCAATTCTTTTTTAGGCAATGAAATTTTGCCGACTGCTGTGACTCCGGAAACTGCATTAGCAACAGAATTGCGTTATAGCGATAGCAACTATATTGAAGCAGTAACGGCTTCGGGTGCGGTTGAGCGTCATCAATTGGCTGATTTTGCACGTTTAAAAGACAATGCACAAAACTTCAAAAATCTGCGTGTTTATTTAAATAATGAAAATTTAAAAGCCATTCAACCTTTGGTATTGGTTGATATGCCAGGATTTGATGCGCCGATTGAAAACCATAACCAAGCTATTTTGAATTACCTGGAGCGTGGCGTTTTCTTTGTATTCCTAACCAGCATCGAAGACGGAAACATTACATTGAGCATGAAGCGTGAAATTGACAATCTCCAACAAATTGGAAAAGGATTTGCATTCTGTATCAGCAAAACCAATTTGCGCGCACCTGATGATGTTAAAGCAGTACAACAAAAAATTGCCGAGCAACTGGAAGATGATTTTGACTATACGGGACAAATTGCCCTTTTAGATATGGATGGCGGCAATAACCTTAAAAATATTTTGACTGCAGTCAATCCTGATGAATTGTTCAAACTTTTGTTTATTGATGAATTGCGTGAAAACTATACAGGATTAATACAAAGCATCAACGTCAAAATTTCTACATTTAAATCAGATAGAAAAGAAATCGAAGAAACTTTATCTGCCCTGCAAAACAGCCTGCAAGGTATTGAGGCCAAAAAACAATCTGCAATCAATGATGTAGAGCAGCGTTATTCACGAGATAGCGTATCTGTCATCAATCAGGCTGTCACATCTGCAATTTTGCAGCAAAAAATGCGACTGGTTGATTTGGCAATCAATAACCAAGGTGCATTTGAGCGCGAGCTGAACGACATTACAAAAAATGCACTGCTTTCCGCGGTTCAGACCCGCTTCCGAGCCATTAGCCAAGATTTGATAGAAGAAATGGGCAATGGTATCAATGCACAATTAGCTACTTTGCCGGATGGCGGTTTGGGTGGTATTGCAATGGATGTATTGGCCAATAGCGGGGCAGACGCTTTCGGAAAAGTAGCTAATACAGCATTAAAATCAATATCTAAAGCAATTATGGGTAATGTGACTTCGGCAACATTAAAAGCATTGCTTGGCAGTGTATTTGGTATTGTGAGTGCCGTGTTGCTCTTCCTGCCTGAAATTATTTCTTTATTTGCAAAAGGAGAGAAGGAGCGCAGACAGCGTGAACAAGTAGAGCAGGCAATTATCAATAATGTCATTCCACAAATTCAACAGCAGCTTAATACCGTATTGCCTGATTTAATGAATCAGAATATTACAGTCCTGATTAATCAAGTCAGCGAACAGTTTGAGGAGCAGCTGCAACAAAAACGCAATGAGATTGAAGCAGCAGAGGCAGAAAAAGCAGCAAAAGCCGCCGAGTTGGAAAGTACGATTAATGAGTTGGAAAGCGGCAAGCAACAGTTGACTACAGCGGCAAACCGTTATTTGTTTGCCTAATCATTTTCAGACGGCTTCAATGATATCGAAGGCCGTCTGAAAAAATAGATATTCCCAAAAATATTAAGGATCTATTCATGGATATCATCCAGTTAAACAACCAAATTGAAGAATTCGTAAATAAAAATAATTTCAGTCATGATGCCTTGGCATTGAAGCAGGAGTATGCAATTCAGAAAAGCGAAGATTGGCAGAGAGTTTTAGATAGCTTTTCAGAACAAGGCCGTGTGTTGCGTATCGGCATTATCGGGCGTGTGAAGGCAGGGAAAAGCTCCATGCTCAATGCCTTGTTGTTCAATGGTAACGACATTTTGCCCAAAGCCGCCACACCGATGACAGCCGCGCTGACCATTATGGAATACAGTGAAAATGTCAGCGCAGAAGTGGACTTTTTTACACAACAAGACATTGAACAAATCAAAAAAAAACACGATGCCTATTTGATAGAACTGGACAAAAAAATTAAAGAAAGAGAACAGGAAAATATCGAACGCATCAAAAAGAAAAAAGGCTTATTGGATAAATTAGCTCCCTTGTCTGCTAATGAAAAACAGGAATGCTGCGAAAAAGCTAGATCTCAGGCAGAACGTGATATGAAAAATGATCCGTCTTTTGCTTCATATGATCAATATTGCCGTATTAAAGAATCAGGCAAATCATTAAGTGATTTGGAGCAATACCGTACGATTTCAGCGGGTAGTGTGGAAGAGCTAATGAATGGTGTATTGAACCAATTTGTTGGGTCAAGCGGTGCATTCATGCCGTTTACCAAGTCCGTTACATTGCATATTCCGGAAAAAGGTTTGCAGGGCTTGCAAATCATTGATACCCCTGGAATTAATGACCCAGTGACATCTCGTGGCGAACGCACCGAGCAATTGCTGCAAGACTGCGACGTTGTATTGATTGTTTCTCCTTCGGGCCAATTTCTCAGCAGCGAGGATACCGATTTGATGCATCGGGTAACGACCAAAGAGGGGACGCAGCAAGCTTATCTTATCGCCAGCCAGGTGGATAACCAATTGTTTGGCAGTGAAAGTCAAGGCTTGAGCGATCCTATTCATGTTTTGGAACGTATTTCTGACAATTTGACCAAGCATGCGCGTAATGTTTTGGCCAAACAAGTCCAAGAATATCCGTCCATGAAAGTGGCTGCGGACAAGTTGAGCAAAAACAACGTTATTTGCTCTTCAAGCGTAGCGTTTTCAATGCAGCAGCGTTTTGATGAGCAACATACTTGGGATGCCAATTTGCAACACGTATGGCGCAATTTGAATCAAAAATTCCCGGATGTTTTCAGTCATGAAGAATTGGCTAAAAATGCATTAAACCAATTGGCCAATATTCATCAGATACATCAAATGGTGAGTGAAGTAACTGCTAATAAAGAACAAATTTTGGCGCAACGGCGCATTGATTTTGAGAATGACAAACGTACCGCATTACAAGGCTATTTAAAAGCATGGGCCGAGCGCATCAATGATCAGATCCATCAGATTCAGCATGCCGATGTGGGCGAATTGCGTAAGCAAGAAGCCGAACTCAAAAAGCAGCAAGCCACAATCGATGTAAATGTGGGTGGCGTGTATGATGATTTGATTTCGGATATCAAACTGAATTTGAGTAAACAGTTAAAAGACAAACTGAGCAGTGAAATGAAAAAATATGATACTGCTTCTGAAGGAGCTCAGGGTACGGCGACTGAAAGTAGGGAAGTTTATGTAGGACGCGGTGGTTTTTTGTGGCTTAAAAAAAAATATAGAACAGAGACTTATGAGGTTTCCACTCTCCAGGCTACTCCTATCCGCCGTGCTATTGAAGAAGTTCGCGCCAGTTTGGAAGATGAATTATGCTATCTGTCAGAAAGCTATTCGCAGGCTTGGAAGAAAAAAATCTATTCCCAAATTGTTGGTGCGTTGCGCGAAGCTATGGGGGATGAAGAGCTGGACGTAACTATCATTGTACGTGCAGTCAAAAATGTATTGGCTCGCATCCCTGAAGCCTCGTTCTGCCTTGCTGATGATATGCCTGACGAGTTAAAGAAATCTGGCCAGCTTAAAGGCAGCGAGATGGAAAGCTATATGGCGGAGGCTGATAATTATATTTCTAACCTACGCAATACCGTTCGCAACCAGATTTCAGCATATATGGACGCTCTAGTAGGGGGCCTAAAGAAAGTAAATTTACCTCAAGAGCTGATGGGCGACTTGGAAAACAGCCTGAAACAGCTTTTGAACGAAATTGAAAACAAAGAGGCAAGTCTGTTCCATTATCGAGGTATTCAAAAAGAATTGGCAAGCTTGATACAGTCTGCGGCTTAATCAATCAGGCCGTCTGAAAAATTCAGACGGCCTGCAAGGAATAAATATGCCTCATCATTCGGTAGATAAATTGAAAGAATGGATCAGTCCGAGCATTCCTTTGGGATTGATGTTTGGTAAGAAACAACAAGCCTTGGAAATTCTTGAACAAATCAAACAGCAACTTAAGAGCATAGACATCATGCAAGAACAATTGAATCAGGTAGAGCAAGAGCTGCCTGAATTGAAAAAACAGCTTGAGCAAGCGCAAAAAAAATTAGCTCAATTACAAAGAAACTTGTCAGAAAGCGAATTGCGTCAGACTTTGATTGCAGACCTTTTATCGGCCAATAATCTGAATCCCGGTGTACGACAGTATTTTCAGCTTTTGGGAGGAGATTTTTTAGAGTTTGCCAATCAGGAAGACTCCTTGAAAGATGAAGCGGCGGCATTTCTAGAATTGCAGGCAATTGGTGATGAATTAAAAGTCATTGGTTCCTACCCGGAATTTTACAAAAAACGCTCGATTGCCATTGCCGGAGGTTTCAGCGCCGGTAAATCTGAATTTATCAGCAGTTTGTTTGAGGATCCTAATATCCGCCTGCCTATCGGCATCGAACCGACTACTGCCATTCCGACTTATGCTTTAAACGGTCAGGAAAACGGCGTGATCGGTTGCAGTCAGAATGGTGGTGTGATTGATTTGCTGAAGATTGATCCTGATTTTCAACAAAAATTGTCTCATAATTTTATCCGGTCATTTGGTTTCAACCTTAAAACCATCATGCCTTTTGTGTTTATGACTACACCGATGAAGTTTGAGCATTTGTGCTTTATCGATACGCCGGGATACAACCCGTCTGATGTGGCAGACGGACATACGGCGGAAGATGTAAAAACGGCGCAAGAGTTTGTCCAAAATTCCGAGGCTTTGTTGTGGCTGATTGGTTTGGATTCCAACGGTACGATTTCAAAAAGCGATTTGGACTTTTTAGATCATGCAGGACAAAACAGCCAAAAACCGCTCTATATCGTTCTAAATAAAGCAGATTTGCGCCCATATGACCAGCTTGAAGAAATTATGGCAGAAATTGCCGATACTTTGGACGATTACGATATCGAAATTGCCGGTATTTCTGCATACAGTTCTATTACGAAAGAAGAGTATTTGTATCACAAACAGTCGCTGCATACCTTTCTTGCCAGCCTGGATCAGCCGTCTGAAAAGCAAACCTTGCTTATGCAAAGATTGTTTGCCGTAGATGAAAAATATCAACGTGCTATTTTGCGTACCATCAAAGAAAACAAGCAAATCAATGCAACTTTAAGCGGCTTCAAGTTGGATTTGTTAGAAAACGGCTTTGATGACCTGAGTTCGGATTTGTATGAAAAGCTCGGTAAAATGAATTCTATCTTTACCATCAAGCAAAAAGAAGAACATCTGAAACAATTGGAAACAGTCACAATGAAGATTGTGGCGGCAATTGAGCAGGTGTTTGGTCAGCCAAGCAAGGTTAAACGTAAAAATTGGACGCAGGATGAAATCGAGCTGGATGAAAAATTTGTTCGGTTAACCCAAAAGGAGCAAATGCCCGATGAATTGATGGATGACCAGCCTTCAAATGAGAAGGAAACATATTCAACAGAATTAAGTGCTAGATTTTGGGGGTATTGGGGAAATAGGCTAGTAGGTAGTAATTCTAAAATAGAATTAACTGTAGGTATGCTTTTGATTGATAATAAAGAAACCTTTACATTTGATGAATGGGAGGATGTTTATAATAATCACTTTAAACATGTTCATCAAAATTGCACCTGTGATGATGCTTTGAATGCACTTTGTGAAGCTGGAATAATCCGTTGTATTGATGATGGAAGTAAGAAAAATGAATTTGGTTTTGGAAATATGTTAGCTATGGTATTGGGAGGAAGTAATCCAATTAAAACATACCAATTTGTTTTACCGGATAAAGAAATTTTTAATCAGTTTTTGCAACGGCACAATAATATTAATCTGTCGGATGAACAACTTGAGGCAATAAAAGCTTTGATAGAATCACAGCACTATTTTGATTTTGAGGATTGGACAGAGCACTATAAGGGGGAACATGCTGCTTTAGCATTAGGTAGATTGGTTAAGGCGGGAGCTGTTAAAAAAGAAAAGAATGATTATTATTCATTTGTTTAATTGATGGCCTGGGCCGTCTGAATATTCAGACGGCCTCAGTAAGTGCAATATATTATTTTTAAAAAATATTATGAAGGGTGTATTATAATTTGCTTCATTCCATTGCAGGATATTCCGTGCATATGAAGTGAATTTATCGATACGCTAAAAGGGAATGGCAATGAATTTATCTGGAATCAAGACATATTATCAAGACCATAAAAATACTTACTCGGAACACTTCCGCTTGCGTATCCACCGCTCTTTGAGCTGGCTGGAAAAGGCGGAGGAAAGATGGTCGGTACAGGATTGGGATTTTGCCTTCCAGTCTATGTGGATTGCGTTTAATGCGGCTTATGCTTATGAGCTGGACGGACGAACCATGCCTGCGGATCGAAACAAATTTCAGACTTTTTTAAATAAGGTCTGTGCGCTGGATACGGATAAGCAGATTTATGCTTTGGTGTGGAAGGAATTTTCGGGTGCGATTCGATCTTTATTGGGCAATCGCTATGTGTTTCAGGAATTTTGGGATTTCCATAACGGCTATATTTCTGAAGCCGCTTATTTGGAATGCTTTGAAAAAGAGCGGCGTAAAGTAAATGCGGCTTTGGCCGCGCAGGATACGGCAACGGTCTTGTTTGTGTTGTTTGACAGGCTTTACACTTTGCGTAATCAGATGGTGCATGGCGGTGCGACTTATAATAGTAGCGCCAATCGCGAACAATTAAAGGATGCCTGTAAGATTTTGGGCAGTATCCTGCCGGTAATGCTGTCGGTTATTCAGAAAAATGCCGATAAGGATTGGGGCAAGCCGTTTTATCCGTTTGTAAAGGAGGATTGATATGGCAGTTAAACCCCAACAAGATGTTTATTGGACTTGTCTGTCTTGCGGTTGGCAGCGTGAGGCATCTAAGGGATCGGATATGTTGTTGCCCAAGCCTGGACAATGTGGCAAATGTGGAAGTCAAAATTTGGAACTAAAACGAGGTAATATGTTGTCAGGTTTGTTTAAGATGTTTTCGGGAAAACAATAAAGATTAAAAGGCCGTCTGAAAACTGAATTTCAGACGGCCTTTATTTTTGTTTATCCACTCAATAAACATCGCGTTGGTAGCGTTTGTCTTCGCGCAGGTCGTTGAGGTAGTCTTCGGCTTCGTCACGGCTGAGTTTGCCTTGGGTTTCGATGACTTCGATCAGGGCGTTTTCGACATCGCGTGCCATGCGGGCGGCGTCGCCGCAGACGTAGATATGTGCGCCTTGTTGCAGCCAGTTCCAAACTTCGGCGGCGCGTTCGGCGATTTTTTGTTGGACGTAGACTTTGTGTTCGCCTTGACGGCTCCATGCGAGGTCGGCGCGGGTGAGGAGGCCGTCTTTGCGCCAATCGCTCCATTCGAGTTGGTAGAGGAAGTCGTCGGCCAGGCGTTGGTTGCCGAAGAAGAGCCAGTTTTTGCCGCTGTCGCCATTGGCGGCGCGTTGTTGCATGAAGGAGCGGAAGGGGGCGACACCTGTGCCTGCGCCGATCATGATGATGGGGGTATCGCCGTTTTGAGGCAGGCGGAAGTTGGGGTTGGGTTCGACAAAGATGCGGATTTCGCTGCCTTCTTCGAGGCGTTCACCCAAGTAGCCGGATGCTGCGCCAGTGTAGGTGTGGTCGTGGTGGTTGAAACGGACGACGCCTACGGTAAGGTGGACTTCTTCGCCGACTTCGCCTTGTGCGGAGGCGATGGAGTAAAGGCGCGGGGTTTGTGGGCGGAAGAGGCTGTATAGGGTTTGTGCGTCCAGTGGGTG
>ERZ773180.1630-NODE-1630-length-10827-cov-7.221315_pt1 | contig 10827 bp, 15 predicted proteins | sample MGYA00511080_ERZ773180 | MGnify/ENA primary metagenome ERZ773180 (study PRJEB29015, sample SAMEA2738175) | human oral metagenome | biome: human oral; feature: human-associated habitat; material: saliva | place: China | collected 2178 ...
GATGACGACCCTCCTGCAAATTCCAAGCTGAAGACGGCAATGCCAGCCTTCGCCAATGTCTTCTGCACTTCTTCCTCGTGTTCGACGTTGGCGCCAAGTCCGTGGCTAAAAATCACGAGTGGCACCCGTCCTTTTCCGTCTGGCACAAAGGCACGCGCATAGAGATTCTTGCCATTACTTTCGAAGTCATATTCTTTTACGGTATACGTGCCGTCTGTTTTCACTTCGACATGCAATGCTTGAGTTGTTTGGGCGTTTGTCGTGTTGGCATTTGTGCTGCTTGCACCGTTCGTACTAGTCGTTCCACACGCTGCAAGCAATAGCGCCACGCTAATTCCCATGAGTCCTTTTTTCATTCATTTCCAACTTTCATTTTTGGTCAGGTCTTTGCCCTTTTTAGTAGTCTACCCGCTAAGCCTTGGAACCTCAACTTTTTTGCATAAAAAAAGACTGCAAGACATTCCTGCAGTCGTTTCGGTTTACACTAAAAATTCTAATAATTCCGCGTAGCTTCGCACTTCCACGGTCGGCTTGATGGCGGTTCTGTTTTCTTTTGCCGCTAGATTCATCCAAATCGTGTCGATGCCTGCGTTGATACCGCCTTGGATATCGGCTGTTAATGAATCGCCGATGATCACGGCTTTGTCCTTGTCGTAGTCTGGAATCGCACCAGCCACACGTTCAAAGAAGGCTTCACTTGGCTTTTGTGCCCCGACTTCTTCCGAGATGAAGACTTTCTTGAAATATTTTGCAATCGGTGAGTTCGACAAGCGCCCCTTTTGAATCGTCGTGATGCCGTTTGTGGCAGCGTATAAGTCGTATCCTGCGTCCTGTAACGCTTGAAGCAACGCCTCCGCCCCTTCGTACGTTTGGCCTTGCGTTGACAGGATGGCCTCGTAATCTGCGGCGAGTTCCTTCCCGTCTTTTTCAAAACCGAAGTGGTCGAACAACTTGGCAAAGCGCGTTTCGACGAGTTCCTCACGCGTGATTTCGTCCTTTTCCAACGAACGCCACATGGCACGATTCATCGGCACGTAGACGTCGATATACGCCTCGACATCCTCCACGCCTTGCTTTTCCAAGAGCTTTGTCAGCGCGTAATTCTCCGCCGAATGGAAGTCCCAGAGCGTTGAATCCAGGTCGAATAGTAGTGTTTTATAGATCATGTTCCTAACCTCTTTACATTGTTACCTTATTTTTTGTTCAAATTGATATTCCGTTTGCAATGATTTTAGAAAGCCTTCTAGACCTTTTACAAGGGTGCGATTTGTCTCGAGTGGTTTCTTTTTCCAAAGAGCAACCTCTTCCTTTGCCCGTTCCACTAAAGCATTGAATTCCTTCTTGAAGGAGTGACGTCTCCAGAAAAAGACAACTCCTAGAACGATAAAAGGAACACTCCATGTCAAGAAATGGAAGCTCGTGACGGTTACCACGAATTCGAACGTTTCCCAAACACCAACCTCAAAAATATTTGCAAATGCACCCCCTATAATCGAAAAAGCGTGCGCATTTTGTAAATAGACACCTGCGAAACAAAGAGCGAATAGTGGCAATAGTAACCGCGCTATTTGATGATCTTTCGGTAAAGGTGCTGCATCTTCTCTTTCTGAAATCACCTTTTCCAATAATTCTCGGAGTCGATTGGCTGTTTCTTGTGTGACTTTCTTCTTCATTCTTACTCCCACTGTTTTCAAATCCTTTTATTTTATAACCCGTACGTTTTGTATTTTTTAACAAGCAACTGCGCGCGTTTGACGTAGTCGTTCTCGTTTCCGTGTAGTGCCTCCAGTGCTTCTTCGGCAACCGGCAAGAGTGCGCGGATGTCTTTTTGGATGAAGAGCTGGTTTCTTGTATATAACGCCTTTGCAAAGAACAGCCCGAACATCCACACGAGTACGAGCGGGAAGAACACGAGCATTTCTTCGTTACTGAGGGTAATCATAAAGTTCTCTGATTTCCCACCGTTCAGATAGAACACGAATGCGACGAGTCCAATCGTCAAGAGCACGAGGATGCCCACGAGGACGTTAAAATACTTCATAAGGTGCTGCACTCCCGGACTCTCATACGGCAGCTCGAGGTCAAGGCCACTCTCCCCGACAAGGCGCTCGGTCAATGCGCGAAACTCTTGCGCTTCATTTTTTCTATATTGAATTCTTTGTAGATCCATGGTTTTCTCTCCTTAATGATAGATATGCATTTAGAGGCCGTAGCGTCTGTATTTCTTCACTAATGTTTCCGCACGCTTGATGTCTACGGCTAAGTCTTTCCGATTTTGCTCGTGTAAAACAATCGTTGCTTCGTCAACAATATCCAACAGCTCTTCCATTTCCGCCCACCTTTTATCTTGTTCACGACGGTATAAAAGGGCTGCAAAAAGGACACCCACCAGCCAAACGATGAGCCCCACCAAACATGCGAAAAACATAATACCAAGGATGAGAAGCGGATCGTCAACATTTCTTCCACTAACAAACCACAAATACCCCAATCCTCCTAGCATCAAAGCCAAGAAAAGTCCTAATATCCAGATGAGTATTTTCAACAATGGAGAACGTTCCGTCACAAGGGGAAATTCTGCTTCAATCCCACTTTCGTCCACTAAGCGTTCTGCGACTGCTCGAAAGTCTTGTACCTCTTTTTCTTTTAATAGTATTCTTCTGGGTGCTACAAAAATAAACATATTCTTCACTCCTTAAATATATTCCCTTGTTAAAGTTTATATTTTCGGTATTCCTCTATTAATTTTTTTACTTGAATGATTTTATTGTTCATACTTTTACGCCTTTGCTTCTTTAAGACAGAAATAGCTGCCTCCGCAATGTCAATGAGTTCTCGTAATTCCAATCGAAATTGTTCCTGTTCCTCCCTATACATTATGACGGCAGGAATAATGTTGCCCGGTACACACATTAAGAGGATCATAGCCCATCCACCCAAAAATAGCATCGTTGTATCAATAATAGAAGCCCCAGACTCTATGAATATCATCCAAATCACAAAAATACATAGCCCGAATAAGATAGCTAAAATTCGTAGCCTCCGACCCATGTTTTTTAATCCAATTGACGGCTCTGTTTCCTCTGGAAATTCAAAGTCAACTCCACTTTTATCGACCAATTCTTCCACGGTTTCGCGGAATTCTCGCATCTCCTTGATTTTGATTCTCTGTTTCCCTGACAGTAAAAAACGATCCATTTCCTTTACTCCTTATACACGTTCCATCGTCCTAGCGACGCGGCGGACGTCATTGTAGCGGTCCACGAGTCGCTCGGCAACGGTGCGAACTTCCTTCACTTCTTTTTGACTCACTGCAAGTCTCTTTGGATATCCAAAAATAATCATCTACTTCCTCCTTAGAACCGGTAGTTGCGTTGTAAGTCCTCTACGTAATTTTCTAAATTGATGACTTCTTGTGAAACAACGCCATTGCCTTCTTCATATTGGCGCGCGATTTCGTCTTTTGCGTGTTCGAGTAAGAAGAGCGTTTCTTTTACAAGGGAACGGCGCGTTAGCCAGAGAATGAGGATGAAAATCGCAATCAATGCCACCCACAAAATCGGCATCCACCAGTACTGTGCCATCCGGTCCATGACTGGTGAGGATTTTCTTGTAAAGAGCATATATATCGAGCCAAAGATGGTCGCCAGGAAGCCTGTCGTCATAATCGTATAGAGCGTGATGATTCCAAAGAAAAGCATACAAAAGAGACGAATCTGACGATTATCTCTTGGCAGGACGCGCGGTTGTTTGCTCCTGCGGTTTACAATGCGAATGAGTTCACGCAGCCTTGTCGTTTGCGGCTGCCAAATTGTTTTCTTATAGTTCATAATGTCCTCCTAATAGTACTTATGTGCTTGTTTTAAAAATTTTTGTAACGCTGCTACTTCGTCTGGTACGGCTGTGGTTTGACTCCACTCTTCGACTTCACGGTCTGCCAGTGCCAATAGTTCTTTCCATTCCTTAAAGGTTTCTCTGCGATGCCATAACCATACTGTAATGAAGACGGCAATCGGTAAGAACCAGATAATGACAAATGGCCAAATGAAGGCAAGATAGCCAATCGCGACTCCCAATTGCAACGTCACTAGGCAGGCGATGAAAAGTTTCAAATACGTAAAGAATCCAGATACTAGTCCGATGACGATGCCTGCAATTGCGACCGTAATCAGGACGTAGATGCGTAGCCAATAAGAGCTTTTTGGAAGCTGTTCTCCTCGTCCGCTGATCTTCAAGGCGGGCTTCAATAGTCTTCTTAAGGCACGAACTCTTGAAGCTTCAACGCTGGTTAGGCGTTTTGCTACTTCGTGTTCTTTGCTCACTTTCTCCATCGCAGCTTGGGCGCTTGTAGCGACGGCTGTTACTGTTTCCTTCACCCACGAAGGTTTGCCCAGTGTTGCATGTTCCTGTAAATACGCCTCCAGCGCTTCAACGGCTTCGCGGCTGGCTTCTTTTGGAGAGGATTTCCACGTCGCCACTTCTTCATTTCCACGAGCCACCAACTGTTTCCATTCCCAGCGAACAGATCTATGGCAGCAGTAGAGAATGACCGCTAAGATGGCAAACAGGATGACAAAGTGAAGCACCAGGCCAAAGATGACCTTGGTTACTTGTGCGAGAAGCTCTGAATTCCCCGTCGAAAACGCCAATTCGAGCGTTTTAAAGAAATCCGATTCGGCCAACCCTATGCTTCCAAACACCACTACTCCGCACACCACTGCAGCGACACTAAGAATGGTTATGAAGATGCGTAATGGGGACAAGCTCATTGGCAGTGTGCCTTCTTCCCCGTTTTGCTCGGTCACTACTCCAATTAACTGGCGCAGTTGTCTTACATTGCGTTCCTTCACTTTCCGTTTCTTTTTCATTGTCATTCCTCCTGACGTTCAAAGGTCGTATCTTCTATCCCCAAAGATTCTTTTTAAACCGTCATTTCGTATGATTCCGTTAATTCATACACACAATCATCCAACTCTTGTATCAACTCTGCTGGGAGTGCTAAAGATTTTTTCTTGATTCTTTTTGCTTCCTCATCCGCAAGTTGTAACAATTCCGCAAGCTCTTGTTTTGCTTTCTTCTTCTGGAACTGAAGCAGTCCTTTATAAACAATGATCATTCCTATCATCAATATAGAAAACAAAGAAAATGTTATTTTGAACGTTACGGAGATATAACCGCTAAACATCAAAAGATAACATAGAACTGAACAAAAAAGAATATCTGCTATCACTATCCATGTTTGAACAAGTTGTAGATTTCCCCATTTCGAGTCCGGTATATCGAATCTATTTGGGTTTATCTTTCCTAACAGTTGTTTTAATCGACTGATTCTGAAATCTTCTCTTTGTATATCATTTTGATTAAAATCAGTACCCCATTTCATAACACTCATAAAATATTTTAACGATACCATTTCCTGCGAAAGAGCCTCTTGAGGTATATTTTCAGATGCCATAAGAAGCCTATTTGCTGCATTCATTAATTGGTCTGTTTCTTTTTTCTTAGAAACCCGAATCAGTCTGTTACAAATAAGAAGTACTAAAAGAGGAAGTCCCCAAAATATCAATACGGCATGCCAAGCCATTAGATTAGTGAATAGGATATGCTTTATCACATCCATCATTCCTAAAAATAAAGTTACTACCAATAAAAATGCAACCAGCGGAAAAGCATGGGTACAAAGTAACCCAATCAATATCAACTCCCAAAGAAAGAGGCTCTCTCTCCTTTTTCTCAATGAACGCGGCAATGATTGTGGCGAACTATCCTCTGTAGAAACCTTCTTCAATAGGTCTCTTAATCGATCAAGCTGATCTTCAGAAAGTCTGTAGTAAGACTTGATTATCTTTTGATTTTCTTCCATTCTACCTTTTCTCCTGGTATATGATATTTCGACTCTAACACCTCTATAAATCTTTGAAGGTGCTTGATTTCTTCCGGAACATTCTTTTTAGCAACACCCTTATACGTTGCAACTTCTGCACGAGCAATCTCAAATAGGGTATCAAAAGCTATTTTGCGTTGTTCATGAACACTATATAAAATCCGAAAATACAAGACCCATAGCATTCCTATAGGAATTCCTAAGAAAGTGAGCACGATGACGCCCTCATAGATTGACTTACTGAATGCCCCCATGATTCCCAAAGTGAAAAACAAACAAATGCTCAACAATACAATTCGCACGATACGAATCAGACGGCGACGGTACGGCACACCTTTTGGCAACATAGAGGCGTCTTGTTCTTGTTCTGATAAAATATTCACTAACTGTAGACGTAATATAGAAATATCTTTTTGTGAAACGTTTCTTGGAAATAATCGTAATAATGACTTTATAATCGTTTCACGCGGCTCTTCGATGTTGAACGCATCATCATTTCCAGCCAAATACCGTTTTAATTCTTTCACACTATTTGGAAGTTCTTTATCGGTGAAGTTTTGCCATTTTAAGACTTCATCTTTCGCTCTACGCATTATTTGTGCCTGCTCTTTTTTAAACGCCTTATGTTCCCATAGAGAAAGTCCAAATCCAATGATTAAAATGAATAGATAAATTCCAATGAACGGATAAAAAAACTCAATTTGATCCTTTAAAAATTCTAAAGGATGTGTAACCAACCTCTGAAACAATAATTCAAAACCTGGTAAAGAAGCCAGTAAGATTAATGCCGTTAATATTGTCAAGAATCTTTTCAAAATTTTTTTTAAGATACTTGGTGTTACTGAAGCACTAGGGAGCACAACAACTTTCCCTGATCGTTCTCGAATCGCTGCCATTAGCAATACTCTTAGTCGTGCCAGCTTAATTTTTTCAATCCTTTTTTTCTTGTCCATAAATCCCCCTAAATCCATGGTTTGTTCCTTTTTATCACATAAATTCTTCTATGTCATATTCTCATCTTAATCCCTTTAAGAGATTCCTCAATTTTTGCCTCTGCCTAATGTTTTTTAAACAGTCATTCCGTATGATTCTCTTAATTCATACATACAATCATCTAGCTCTTGTATCAACTCTGCTGAGAGATCTAAAGATTGTTTCTTGATTCTTTTTGCTTCCGCTGTTGCGATCTGTAACAATTCCGCAAGCTCTTGTTCTGCTTTCTTCTTCTGGAACTGAAGTAGCCATTTATAAACAATAATCATTCCTATCATCAGTATAGCAAACAAAGAGAATATCATTTCGATTGTTAAGGAGATATAACCGCTAAACATCACAAGATAGCATAGAACTGAGCCAAAAATAATATCTGCTCTCACTATCCATTTTTGAATAAGTTCTAGCCTTCCCCATTTCAAGTCCGGTATATCCATTCTTTTTGGGTTAATCTTTCGTAATAGCTGTTTTAATCGCTGGATTCTGAAATCTTCTCTTTGTTTATCATTTAGATTAAAATCCGTCCCACTTTTCATCACACTCATAAAATATTTTAAGGATACCATCTCCTGCGAAAGAGCCTCTCGAGGTTTATTTTTGGAATTCATAATAAGCCAATTTGCTGCATTCATTAATTGGTCTGTTTCTCTTTGCTTAGAAAATCGAATAAATGCGTTACTAAAAAGAAGTACTAAAAGAGGAAGTACCCAAAATATCAATACTAGCGGCCAAGCCATTAGATTAATGAATATGAGATACTTTACCCCATCTATTCTTCCTAGCAATAAAGCCACTACTAAAGTTAGTGCTACTAGCGGAAAAGCACTGGCACAAAGTACCCCAATCGATATCAACTTACCAAGAAAGAGAATCTCTCTCATTTTTCGCAATGAACGCGGCAATGATTGTGGCGGTCTATTTTCTATAGAAACCTTCTTCAATAGGTCTCGTAATCGTTCAAGCTGATCTTCAGAAAGTTTGTAGTAAGATTTGGGTATCTCTCGCTGTTCTTCCGTTCTAAAATCTCTCATTTTTAACAACATTCCTTTTTAAAATTCTATGACAAATCGTAGTCTAATCGTAATTCCTCTAAATGATATTTTAATGCTTTTACAGCATGCGGAATCTCTGCAGATGGAGTGTGTTCCCATTTCGCGAGCTCTTCATCCGCTCTTGCAACGACTTCTCTCACATCTTGTTTTTGAAGATGCAGTTGCAAGAAATATAAAAAGAGCATCACTATTGGAAGAACTACGATAATATAAGGTTCATATTGAACATATTCCAGCGCATACTTCACCGCGTATTGATTTCCTTCGTTCCAAACTTTCAAGAAATGAAAGATTCCTCCTACCTTCTTATTTAATGACAATAGATAAAATATTTCGAACAACATAAAAATATTAAATATAATCTTTGGAATATATCTATATGGTCGCACTTTAATTCTCTCTTCTTCCATACTAGATAAAGCCACGACCTCATTGACTAATTGTTTTAGTCTAGCAATTCTTTTCTCTTCAAATCTTCTCTTCATCTTTTATTTCCCCAAAAATTTTATTTGCCCGATTTAGACTTGTTTGTATTTGTCTCTAGTTTCAACTCTTCCATATAGTACTGAAGTCTTTCCGCTTCTTCACTCATTGGAATCAGCGGCTCTTGTTTGTATACTGAAAGCTCTTCCGTGGCTAATTCATATAACGTCCCAAACTCTTGATAATAGGAATCAATTATGAGACGATGAAACAGATATATTCCCCCAAAAACAAGGAGTAAAGTGCCAATCCCGACCAAAATCCCCCATATCAAAAAACTGGGATAAAATAACCCCATGAAGATTAAACCAGCAGCAGGTAAAAAAATATTTTCATTTGTAAACACATAAAACAATATAAAGCCCCATATAACAAAAGCCCAACTTCTGATGATTCTTCCATCCTCGGGTAACTGATTCTCACTTCCGTTTTGTTCCATCACAGCACTCAGTAATTCCCGCATCCGCGTTAATCGTCTTTGTCTAATCGCTTTTCTAAATAATTTCATTTCGCATCTCCCGATATATGATATTTCGACTCTAATACTTTAATAAATCTTTGAAGCTGCTTGATTTGTTCCGGAACATCCTCTATAGCAACATTCTTATACGTTGCAACTTCTGCACGAGCAATCTCAAACAGTTTATCAAAAGCTCTTTTTCGTTTTTCATGAACGCTAGAAGAAAGCCCAAAATACAAGTTCCATAGCACAACTAATAGCATACCTATAGGAATCCCTAAGAAAGCGAGCATGATGAGGGCATCATAGTATGACGTAATGAATAACCAGATGATTGGTAAAGTGACCACCAAGCACCCGCACAGCAATAAAAGTCGTATGAGACTAACAAAAAGGTACGGCATACCTTTTGGTAACTTTGAAACATCTTGCTGTCGTTCAGATAAAATGGTTATAAGCTGTTGGCGTAGTTCATTAATATCTTCTTGTGAAACGTTTCTAGGAAATAATCGTAATAATGACTTTATAACCGTTTCACGCGGCTCTTCGATGTTGAACGCATCATCATTTTCAGATAAATACTGCTTTAATTCTTTCACGCTGTTTGGAAGTTCTTCGTCGGTGAAGTTTTGCCACTCTAAGACTTCTTCTTTCGCTCTACGGACAATTTGTGCCTGGTCTTCTTTAAATTCCTTACGTTCCCATAGAAAAAGTCCAAATCCAACGATAAAAAAGAATAAATAAGTTCTAAAGAACGGATTAAACTCTATTTGATCCTTTAAGAATTTAAAAGGGTTTGCAACCAATGCCTGAAGCCCAAAATCAAATCCTTTTAGTAAAGAAAACAGGAAGATGAATGTAGTTAATATTATCAAGAATATCTTTAAAATGTTTTTTAAGATACTTGGCATCACTGCAGCGCTAGGAAGCGCAACAACTTCCCCTGAACGTTCTCGAATCGCTGCAATTAGCAATTCTCTTAGTCGTGCCAGCCGAATTTCTTCAATTCTTTTTTTCTTTTTCATATATCCCCCTAATTCCCACAGTTTGTTCCTTTTCATCACATAAATTCTTCTATGTCATATTCTCTTCTTAAACCCTTTACGAGATTTCTCAAAGTCTTTGCCTCTGCTGATATTTCCTCATCCTCAAGATGTTTTCGAACATGCAATTCCTGATTAATAATTTTAAATAAGCTTCTCATTTCTTCTTTATACTCTCTTATTCTAATATAACGACAAATAAAGAATACTGTGAGCGGAATCCCCCATATAACGATAAACAAGGGGCCAACTGCAAAAAATGCAAAAAACATATATCGTATGAAATCCCCATTAAAGGTTATGATACTCATCCCTATTCCAAGTAGAAATAACGGAAAATACGCAAAACAAAGAATAACGACCATTACACATTGTGTGATAAAGAGATAGTTTCTTACCTTTCTTTTGCTAGGTGGCAGCACTTCAAACTGTTCATTCTCACGCTCTACCTGTTCCGTCAATTCTCTGAGGCTCGTAATTTCTTCTTCACTAATCCTTTTTCTCAAATCTGTTTCTCCCTATACTCCATATTTTATTCGTAAAAACAGCACGTAATCGTAGAGTGCTTTGATAGGCTCTGGAATATTGTCCCAAGGAACATCCTTATAGGCTGAAATATCTGCGCAAGCCACATTTAACAATTGTCTGAAGTGTCGCCCACGAATAAAGTAAGAGATGGTCCATCCCATCCAACAAATAAATAAACTGACGAACCCTATCCAGAAATTCTGCCATAGGAGGTTCAAAGCATGATCCAATTGATCAATCAATGCCAATACAAAAATCATTCCCAACGCAAAAAGGCATAAAATCCAGAAAATCAACAATCCAAAAAAACGAAAGTCTTCATTCCAATCCTCCGAGCAGCCTTTTGGTAACGACGCTTTCTCCTCAGGATTTCTAGATGAATCC
>ERZ773180.1631-NODE-1631-length-10801-cov-4.119393_pt1 | contig 10801 bp, 13 predicted proteins | sample MGYA00511080_ERZ773180 | MGnify/ENA primary metagenome ERZ773180 (study PRJEB29015, sample SAMEA2738175) | human oral metagenome | biome: human oral; feature: human-associated habitat; material: saliva | place: China | collected 2178 ...
ATATAGTATCACAAGACTATCTTCAAGAACTGTTTCTGAAATTGGCAAGATAACTTTACTAGGTTGTTGAAATTAACAATCAATACTCTATTTTAAATAAGAGCTTTTGAAAAAGCATAAGATACAAAAGTATGGATCAAAAGATTATCTAAAAGCATAAAACAAAACTGGCATACTTTAGAAAAAGTAGTGGTGCAGCACTTAGCGTATTTTATTACCTTGTTGTAAACAAAGATGATTGGGCATTTGTTAGGACTGATTTGCCTCAGCTATCTCTATCTTCTTTCAACTAAACATAAACGAAGGAGTGCCTTAATAAAAGGGGGAGTTATTGCACTTTTTATATTGCTCTGTATGTTAATACGGGCGATTATCTATATTAGAGCTCTTTAGCCTAGAGGAGATCCTCAAAATATAGACATCAAGTATGGTCTATAAAACACTTAATATTTTCTCTTCTTTCTGCTTTCTCTTGCTTTCTTAGGTTAAAATACTATCCTTATTTTACGATTAGGGGAATATCTTTATATCCTTAGGATTTAGTATATGGATACTGGAAATATATTGATTACAAATCTAGGAAATAGAAATCTAAAGTATTGTGGAGAGTTTATTGATAAAAAGGGGGACGCTTTTTTTGAGTTTACTCAGATGTTACGGTCAGAAATTGATACAGAAGTCGATAATTTATCTATCAATATTCTAGATTCCCTTCTTAATGAATATCCTATTCAGAAAATCTACCTCATCGTTACTAATCAATGATTTCATCAAGATACCTATTATGAGGGATTGATTATTCAATATTTGCTCAAGGATAAATATGATGTAGAGATTATAGAAAAGAAGGATGACCCGAGAAATAGAGAAAAAGCATTTCTTTTTATAGAAGATTTTTTTCAAAAACATAGAGGTTTTGATTGAGAAAATTTAATTGTTTGTGGAAGTGGAGGGATACCAGCAATGAAAGAGGCTTTGAATTTTTATGCTATAGTCAAAAATCCAAATGCCATGATTATCGATGTAGATGAAAATACTGGGGCAATCTTTCATTCGCAGATTCAAAAAGAGTATCTCAAAAATATTGAGAGGGAAAAGATTAGGGCAATGATCTCTAGATATAATTATGCTGGTGCAAAGGCTTTTTTAGAGACCTCTTATCTCAGAGATAAGGATCTCCTCAAGAAAATCACTTATTGTGCTGATAGATTTGAATTTCTCTTTACTGATTCTCCAGACCCAAAACTTCCTCCTAATCCATCAACAAAAGAGGAGCTTATTTGGGAGCTTCTTTGTAATATTCAGGTTTCTTATTGGAGATCAGATCATAGTGTCGCCATTGCAAAACTTTATGCCCTCTATGAAGCACTTGTTGAGGAGGTCTTTGTTAGTTTATTGCCTTTTGATTCTCAAGATCGAGCTAGGATGGCAAAGTTGAATGTTTCTATAAAGGAAAATGCTCAAGGAGAGAAGTATGTAGAAATAAAAGACATGCTCAATTATATAAATAGTAACTATAATAAATTAACAGAAAGAAATAAAAATCTGAAAAAATCATTTGATCATCTTAGTGAACGTAAGTATATTAGAAATCAGTCTTTTATAGCTCATACGCTAAAATGAGTTACCAAATCTGGTGCAAAAGAGCTTTATGATATTGTACAAGAGATTTTGAAGTTCTATCAAGAATGAGAAAAAAAGAAAAATGTATTTGATCTGATAAATGAACATTTATTTAAGTTGATTTAATCTTTCAGAATTTCTTCTTTTATTTTGGTATAAGAAGTGATGTTTCTCTATTTGGCAACAGATGGATTAATAATTAAGAAATTGTGATGAAGATTTATTATACAGGCTCCAGATCAGTGAGAGCAACTTTTGGATAATGAGATCCCTATTTCACTTGTTGAAGGGATTGTTATTTTTGGAAAAATTCAGCTTACAACTGATACTATTAGAGCATGCTTGCAGGGGAAAATCCCTGTTTTTTTTCTTTCTAAGACTGGGAATATCTTTTGAAAGTTAGATAGTTTGGAGATTAGAAATGTAGAGCTACTCTATTCTCATATTAGAGCCAGTCTAGATCCAGAGATCGCATTGCAGTATTCAAAAACATTTATTCTTTCCAAGATTAAAAATTCAAAAGTAATGCTTCAGAGACGAAAGAGGTTTTACTCTAGAGATGATTTAGATTTTAGTCAGACTTTTCTTTTTTTTGATACTATGGGAAATCAGGTAAGGGAGGCAACATCTTTAGAATCTTTAAGAGGATATGAATGAGTCGCAGCAGTTTCCTATTTTGAATCATTTGCAAAATTTATTCCTTTCCCTTTTGAGTTTAAGGGGAAAAATCGTCGTCCTCCAAAGGATCCTGTCAACAGTATGTTGTCGCTGGGATATACGCTTTTGGCTCAGACGGTGCAGATGGTATTGAGTATACAAGGAATTGATCCTCAGATTTGATTTTTCCATGCTCCAAAAGATTTAAAGACATTACTTGTTTTGGATGTTATGGAAATGTTTAGGGCGTGGATAGTGGATGATCTCATAATTCGTCTTTTGACAACAAATAAAATTCAGATTTCAGATTTTATTATAAATTCCGATGATGACCAGCATCCTTGTCTTATGAGTGATGAGTGATTAAAGGTTTTTATAGATGCATACTATCAGACTATTTTTAAGGAAAAGAATTTATGAGATATGGATTTTAATAATAACTATGTTAAGTTAAAAATCATTGAGCAAACAATTGAAGATTTCAAGCAGACTTTAGTATCAGAAACGTATAACTATGAGGGTTTTAAGATTAGGTAGGGAAAAAATGTATATAAGTGTTACTTATGATATTTCTCAGACTAAGGCAAGAAATAAGGTTGTACAGCTCTTGGAGCGCTATGGATTTAGAGTGCAAAAGTCTGTTTTTGAATTGGAAATTAAGGAGCCTCAGTTCAGAGGGTTAAAGTTGAAGCTTGAAGATATTTTGAGAAAAGCAAATATTTATTATCAAAATCAAAATATGGATAATTTGGATAGTATTAAGTTTTATATATTAAGCAAAGTATGAGAGTGAAGTCTGGATGGGAGAATCGAGGGTTTATGAACTTGATATGAGAAGATATATTTTCCAGATATTATGATTTTATAATTAGCTGACTTGATAAACATTTATATCATTGTTTTTGGTGATATAAAAAACCATTCAGACTTGCTTTTTTTTTGCTTTTCCATAAGATAGATACGAATTTTATATTCTATTCAATAAAAAATGACACAAGAACTCTTGACCGTAAGTGATGTGAAATTTAAGTTTGTTAATGTTACTGAAAACATGGAGGCTGATATCAAAAAAGCCGTAGAACATCAGCTTGCAAACAAAGGACAAACTATCCTTAAAAAAATTTATGCTAACAATGTAGATGCTAAAGTAACTATCGAATATACTATTGAAAGAAATAAAAGCGGACTTTACGAGGCAGATTTTATCTTCAATTTTGGTGGAGAAAAGTTTGTAGTAGAAAACCACAAGGGATTTAAGATTGCAACAGATCTTGTAGCTCATGCATTTGATAAGCGAAAGAGAAAGGTACTTGGATTTTGGGGAGCTTTGTTCACTAGATAATCCTTGATACTTGGCTTAAATGCAGATTGCTATTTAAGGTTTTATTTTTGCATCAATAAAATATTATGAGTAAAAATTTTCTTACCAGAGAAGGGTATGATAAATTGATAGCTGAGCTTCAGGAGCTCAAACAGGAAAAATTGCCTGCCGTATTGGAGAGATTAGCAGAAGCGAAGGCTATGGGAGATCTTTCAGAAAACTTTGAGTACAAATCAGCAATGGAAGATAAAGACTTTATCAATTCTAGAATTGCTGAGATTACTAATCTTATTGCAGATGTAGAGATTGTTGAGAAAGATAAGGATGTAAGCAAAGCAGGAAAAGTTGTTGACTTCGGATCTAAGGTAACGGTAGCTATCAAGGAACAAGATGGAGAAGAAAAACAATATACCTTCACTATTGTCGGAACTGGAGAAATCGGAGTTGAAGATGGTCTTAAAATTTCCTTTGAGTCACCTGTTGGACAGGCAGTTAGAGGAGGAAAAGCTGGACAAACAGTGAAGATGAGACATGAGGGTTCTAGAAAAGATGTGAAAATCATTGCAGTAGAGTAGAGTTCTACTGCTTTTGGTTTTATTATTAAAAAGAATCTAGCTAATGTACAATCCTTATGATTTCTATTTCAAAAAAGCTAAAAAAGACTGATATAAAGCTCGTTCTGCTTTTAAGTTAGAGGAAATTCAAGATAAGTTTTCTCTGATTTCATCATCTACTAAGAATGTCCTTGATATAGGATGTGCTCCAGGAAGTTGGATTCAGTATACTATTGCCCAGCTAAAAAAGCTCAAGGTTTCAAGCTATCAGGTGATTGGATTTGACTTAAAGAAAGTAGAGCTCAATCTACCATGACTTACTACCTATGTGCAAGATGTAACTGAAATCGAAAAGGTAAAATCAATCCTTCAAAATCATCAGATTCCAGCTTTTGATTTTATTCAATCGGATATTGCTCCCAATACTATTGGTCTTAAGGATATTGATGCCATGAGGTCTATTGATTTGTTAGAGCAGACTTATCGAATTTATGATCAGCTTTTGGCTCCAAATGGAGCATTCGCGATCAAAGTCTTTATGGGGCCAGGATTTGATGAGTTTGTTGCTAAGATCAAAAAAAGGTTTTGAGCAAAAAATATCAAGCTTTTTAAGCCCAATTCATGTAGAGCAAATAGTAAAGAAACCTATGTTATTAAGCTTCCAACCAAGAGTTAATATTGATGGCTCTTTTTTGTGGACTTTCAGTATAAAAACCAGAAAAGTTAAGATATAGTTATTGTTATTTGCTAATCAGATTTATGTGGGGGAGGTGGATAGTTTAAACTCTATTCTTCCCTATGTGTTTATTCCAGATGGGGAAAATAAGAAATTTGATTTTCTTATTTTATTATTAGTATTTGATAGTTTTTTTACTTCAGTTTACCATTCTTATGGATAAAATAAAAAAGAAACTCCGAGATGAATTTCAAGATGAAATTAATGAGCTAAATGAACATTTACAATTGATGTTGGAGGCAGGAGCTTCTACAGGAAGGGTTGATGAAGAAGATTTGCTCTCAGCGGTAGATGATCTTGATGAAAATCTCAAACTTCTTGAGAAATTTTATGATCTCTGTGAAAAGCTTAGTATCAAGATCGTTACTGTAGAAGAAGTACTTGAGAAAGAACAAGAAACTACAAAGCCAGAGGTTCGTCTCGGGAAAATTACCATGTATGGTGCTCCTGGTAAGGTCGAGGCGCCGGTAGATGGAATGTATAGGGATTTTATCAAAATCTACTTTTCTGATGTAGCAAGAGTTCCTTTACTTACTCCAGATGAGGAAAAAGAGATTGCAAGAAGAGTGAAAAAAGGAGATGAAGAAGCGAAAAAAAAGCTGATTGAATCCAACCTTAGACTTGTGATCTCAATTGCAAAGAGATTTTTTTGAGCTCGTCTTACTTTTTCAGATCTTATCAATGAGGGGAATATGGGGTTGGCAAAGGCCATTGAAAAGTTTGACCCAGATAAGGAATTTAAATTTTCAACCTATGCAACTTGGTGGATCAAACAGTCAATTACCAAGGCGATTGCTGATATGGCAAAGAATGTAAAGATTCCTCTTCACATTCTGGAGGAAATTAAAACCTATAATAAAACCTATCAAGATCTCTTTGAAAAATTCAACCGTGAGCCTACTGATAAAGAAATTGGAGAAGTCCTTACTCGAAGTATTGAAAAGATCAAAAAACTTAAAGAAGTAATTTTTGGTAATATTTCACTAGATAATGCAGTAGGAGAAGAGGGGAAAGAAACGCTTGGAGATATTATTGAAGATGAAAATACCAGTAGGCCAGATCAGATTGCGGAGAGATCAGCACTGAGTGAAAATCTAGAGAAGATCCTTGGTATGCTTGATGATCGTGAATCCAAAATTATCAAAATGAGATATGGAATAGACGGACCAAAGTTTACTCTCGAACAGGTGGGAGAGGAGTTTTGAGTAACAAGAGAGAGAATCAGACAAGTAGAGCAAAAGGTCTTGCAAAAATTAAAGGAGCATCCAGAGTTGCAAAAGATGCTTGGAATTGAAGATGAAATAGACAAGATGAATAGTGATATCGGTAAAAAGAAAAGAGGAAGAAAGCCAAAAGTCCAAGCTCAGGAAGAGGTATATCTTGATGATGAGGACGATGATTTTTAATCTTTGTAGTGTTGGGAAAAAAGCAGAGAGTTTATTCTCTCTGTTTTTATCTTTAATTTTTTTTGCAAAAAAATAATAAAAAGAGTATAATTTAAAAAAATTTATTTTTTCCTATTTATACAGATGCAACGTTTTAAATCTCATCTTAGGGTAAATCTAAAAATCCTTCTCTCTGCAATAGCAATAATGATGGTATGGTGGGCTGTTCGGGGGTGGTTAGATCAATATTTCCTACCTGAGAACAAGAATCGAGCTTATATCTTAGCTTTTTTGTTGGGAATTGCTGTTTTATTGCTTGATGATGCGCTCTTAAAGGAGCTTGATGAAAATAATTAACTTTTATTAAAAAATTTACTTTTATTAAATAATTTACTATATTATGCCTTCTTCTATACTTGAGAAATCACAGGAAATAAGTGATAAAAATCCGAATACTGTTGAGCAGTCGGATCAAAATAAATTATCAACTGTTCTTGCTAAACCAAAAGTTCTCTCCGATATTGAGAAAGACCGAGATGGTATCCTTTCTCCTCTTAATGAAAAAGAAAAAACAGATCTAAAAGACAAGTGTTTGTTTCAGCTCCAAAAGGTCCCTTTTTTTAAGCTAGCCTCCTTTAAAACAAACCTTTCATCAGGGGAGAATTTTACTGATGAGGAAAAAACCTGGTATGGTCGGCTTTATGTCTTGGCAAAATTATCTTCTCGAGGACTGGTTGAGATACCTAACGATCAGATTGTAAAGCAGATTGAGTTAGTTTGGGATAAAAGTTATCCCAAGTATGGTAATACGCGTGCAGTCAAGAATAAAAATCCTTGAAATTTGAAAATGAGGGGAGACGGTGGAAAAAAAGATGAGAAAAAGTTTGCTATATTTTCGACTTTGGAGGCGGGGTGGAATGCCCTTACCAATATGGTTACAAGGTGGCAGACAGAAGGAGGGAGTGACGTTTATAAGCCATATTTTAGTTTATTAAAGATGGCACAAATATACGAGGGAAAAAACGGATCAGATTATGCAAGAAAGTTGGCTAGCTATTTAAACGATACTCTCAAACCTTTAAAATTTGGTACCAATACTCAGCTTAAAAATATCCCAACAGGTGCTTTGGCTAAGGCGATTGCATTTCATGAAGATGGGAATTGTTACCAAGCCCTGAAGGATAAAGGTATCATTGAGTAGAAAAGAGCTTCAAAGCCTGATTTTTGGAGCTTTTTCTTTTTAAAAGATAAAAACTTGCATTTTAAATATATATATGTATAACTATGTTGTTTTATTTGAATCAGTAGAAGATGGCAAAGGTTTGTGTTACAGGACTCAAAAACTTAGAAGGTTTTATTGATATTCTTCAGGTGAGTGCCGAGCAAAATAGAATTAAAATTCTCTGTCTTTTGGCAGATGCTTATAGCAATCCAAAGAAAATCTGTAGCTGTCCTGACTGTGACTGTCCTCTTGTCGGAGGGATGTGTGTATGCGAAATAACAACGCTCTTAGCTAAGCCTCAAGCATTAGTTTCACATCATCTCAGTATGCTCAAGAGAGTCCAAATTGTTTCTACCAAGAGGGTTGGTAAAAAAATCTATTATCTCCTCAATAAAGAACTTTTTGATCAGTTTCAGAAAAACCTTAAAACCGTCTTTCATATCAAATAAATCATTATTTTATACTCTAATAATATAATACAATGGCAGTACAATATGTAAATACTAAAGCTGAATTTGACAACATTTTGTCTACTTTTGATGGAGTAATTTTGGCAGACTTTTTTGCTACTTGGTGTGGACCTTGTAAAATGCTTTCTCCAATCCTTGATGAACTTGCAGAAGAAGTAGATCCAACAAAAGTAAAGATCCTCAAGATTGATATTGACGAGGCTCAAGAACTTGCCCAAGAATATGGAGTTATGTCTGTGCCTACAGTATTTGTAGGGACAAATCATGAGATCAAAGAAGGTTTCCTCGGAGCAAATCCAAAGATCTTCTACAAGGAAAAGATTGAACAATATTCTGCTTAAAAAAATTAAACTCTGAACTTAGTCAGAGTTTTTTTATAAAACAAGAAAAACTTGCAAAAAAGCGTAGTTTCGTTAAGCTAAGAACATACTTTTTATTGATCAAAAATAAACATTCTCTTATGAAAAAAATACAAAAAAATCTGACTTCTTTGCTAGATACACGCCAACATCATTGACAGCAGTTTGGTCTTGTTATCGACAAAATTGTAAATCTCTGTACTTATGGAGTGATTCTTTCGATTGTGGGATATATGTTTGCTAGACTGCTCAAGTCTTTTGCCATAATCTTTGCAGCAATCGTGCAGAGCGTAAGCCTTGGAAATTCTGAGAGTGTTGCAGAGGGAGTTATTGCTCCAGAAGGGGTTATTCATGCTGTTCCAATTACAATCATTCTCGTTAAGGCGTATAAAATTCTTTTGGAATATGCCAAGACCCAGCATGTAAATATCAAATACGTTTTGGAAATTGCAATTACAGCACCAGTTGTGGAAATTGTTTTCAACTTTTCTGAGTATAATGATATGCAGCTCTACTTTATGGGAGGACTGACAGTTTTGATGTCATTAGTGTATTTGTACTTTTATGATACGCTCAAACAAGTTGAGATTGACTATGCTAAGGAGCATAATCTCCAAGAGTAAACAAGATCAAAAATCAGATTTTTATCCTTTTTTGTAAGATAAGCGATGGCATACGTTCATTTGCATGGATATAGTACTTACTCATTTCTTGAGGGGATTGGAAGCCCAAAGATCATTGCGCAGACCGCAAAAGATCTCTGACAGAATGCGATTGCATTGACAGATATGGGGGTGATGTATGGAGCAATTTTGCACTTCAAGGCGGGGAAAGAATTAGATATTAATGCAATTATAGGGGTAGAACTTGGATTTGTCCTAGATATCCAATCTGCAAAAAACAAAGAAATCTGAACTATGACCTTGTTATCCAAGGATTTTGAAGGATATCAAAATCTCCTTAATCTGACAACCTTTGCAGGGCAGAAAGGAGTAGAAAGATTCCCAAAAATTGATTTGGCAACGCTCAAGAGGTTTAATACTCAACTTATAGTCCTGATCTGAGGGACTCGCTCTCGAATCGCAACTATGCTCAATAGTGGAGAATCTCTAGACAAGGTAAAGGAAATTTTACTCCTTGTGAGAGATGCTCTTGGTGCTGAAAACTGTTATTTGGAGATTACCATACAGGATGAAAAGACGCATCCACAGATTGCAAAGATCAATCAAACCCTCCTCCAACTTTCTGAGGAGTTAAATATCCCTTGTATCCTTACTAATCACTATTTTTATCCTAAAAAAGAGGACAAACCTACTCAAGAACTAGCAATGGCTATTAAGGATAACCTTAGGCTTTACGATCCAAATCATAGAAAATACGATACGCTCAATCATATTATGTCTGAGGAGGAGATTCGCAGTATTGCAAGCAAAAATGGCTATAGCACTGAGCAAATCGATACTCGATGTGAGAATACGGTCAAAATTGCAGAACAATGCCACACTAAAATCGCAATGGGGCAGATGCTTTTCCCAAAGTATGAGGGAGAGGAGGATGTTGTAGCACTATATGAAAAATATAAAGATGAACTCGTGGAAGAAACAGCCTAAAAAGTCTGATTTCTTTCTTCTTTTTTTAATTTTATTTTGGTTTGTGAGATGAAGAGATTTATGGTAGTTTTTGTAGTTATGCTTTGACTTTTTGTTTTAGCAGGCTGTGGAGAATCCTCAGGGACAGAAACAGTAAATGAGAAGCCGGAACTTGCACCGATCTGTCCAGAAGGCTATTATTGGCTCGATACGATCAAATCCTGTGCGATTTTGGAAGATGATATGCTGGAGTAAAATTTGTAAAAATAAAAGTCAACTCTTCAGGTTTGACTTGTGTTTTTCGTCCCTGAGTAGAATTAAAAAATAGATAACATGATCTTACTTAAATCTTATCTTGACATTATATATAAAGTACGTATAATAACCTATGTAAAACAAAATGATCATAAATAAACAGACCAGAGTATCCAAAGTCTGGGCTTGAAAAAGCCTTAATAGGGATGCACAAGTATAATGAAAACAAAAATTCTGACCTTATTCCTCCTCCTGCTAATAGGATTAGGAACATCCTTCGCTCAAGTCAAAGAGAACTTTATTCTCAAATCCTTAGAGGAAAGATGTATTTCTGTCGAGAACTGGCTATCGACTCCGGGAACGGGGGACGAGAAACTCTCAGCTCTATTGCTAGAGGGTAAATGGATTCTTCTTGAGCGTAGTACAAGAGTTGAGGAGACAATCAACTCGATAGGAACTCGCTGTGTTGATCACTTCAAGATCAAAAGAATGATCAGATACAATAGCAAAATGGGCTTTGAAACTAAGACAAAAACTGTCTATCAAGGTAGAAAAGGTATGTTTCGTCACCTTATCGGTGGTGTAATAATAACTTTGCTAGCCATCCTAGGCGTGATGGGTGCTGCTTTT
>ERZ773180.1632-NODE-1632-length-10783-cov-28.877703_pt1 | contig 10783 bp, 2 predicted proteins | sample MGYA00511080_ERZ773180 | MGnify/ENA primary metagenome ERZ773180 (study PRJEB29015, sample SAMEA2738175) | human oral metagenome | biome: human oral; feature: human-associated habitat; material: saliva | place: China | collected 2178 ...
CGCCCAAAATGCAAACGTTCAGCCCCATCGTGATTACCACTGATAGCATAGACAGGAATCTGCTCCTCCAGGACGAAGCGGGCCAAGGTCTTATTAAAAAGCTTAATCGCATCCACAGGGGGCACCGCACGGTCATAGAGGTCACCTGCAATGATGACCCCATCCACTTTTTCGCTAATAGCCAAATCCACAATTTGTTGAAAAGCCCACTCCTGCTCTTCCAACAAAGACCAGCCATTGAGGGTCCGACCCACATGCCAATCTGACGTATGTAAAAACTTCATGACAGTCTCCTCATTCGTTTTGTCTTACTCTATTGTACCTTATCAAACTGAATACTGCTTAAAAGATTCACGAACCTTAGAAACTTTCCTGAGTTTTATCTTCAAAGACCAAAAAATCTCTCCCGAGCAATCACACTCGAGAGAGATTTTATTTTTGGATTTTATGAGAGATAAGGTGTAGAAATCTTAGTCTTGGTTTTTACGACGATTCATAGTAGCAAGTCCAGCCATGAGTCCCATGACAACAACACCCATTGCTGCAAGGTTGTTATCTGACTCGCCTGTTACTGGCAATTGTTCATCGCCTTCTTTAGCTTTATCAGAGCCATCTGCCTTCTTACCATCTTTGTTTCCAGATTTCTTCTTATCTGAACCCTTACCATCTGATGCTCCATCAGCAGCTGAACCAGATCCAGAACCTTTAGATCCTTTAGAACCGTTTGAAGTTGCTTTCACAGCTTTAGATGTTGAACTTCCAGATTGACCACCATTACCATTTGATGGTGTTGAGCCATCTTCGACTTTACGGTAGATGTAAGTTACGACTGTTTGACCTTCTGTCATCTTGTCTGTAGATTTACCTTCTTGACGGATCAATTCATATTTCACACCGTTACGGTAGATGTAACGGTCACCATGAACATTAACTTCTGAACCAACAGAGTTAGTGATCACAAGTGGCATCTTGATTTGGTTACCATACTCGTCACGGTAGATAACAACGATAGTACCAACTTCTTTGTTAACTGCCGGTTTAGCAGGTTCTGCATTAACCACCTTGTAAACAACCTTTGTATCTTCACCAGGGTTGCTTGGTGTCACACCAGTCTTATCAGCCTTGTAACCTTTCACTTCAGGAACAAGAGTCATAGCAGCCTTAGTTGGATCGTTAGGATCATTTGTGTAAGTAACTGCTTCAACACCTGGGATTGGATTCCCTTTTTCGTCAACGGCAATAATCTTACCAAATTTAGTGTAAGTTACAGTCTCAACCTTGCTGTCCATAGTGACATCTTGAGAAGCCACACGGCCTTTATCTGCGAAGTAACCGTTAACCATTGGTGTAATCACGAGATCAAACTTAGTCTTATCTGCCTTCCATTCACCTGCAGTAAGAATATCACCTGTTACAGAGTCAAGCGTCAATGAACGTTTCCATTGTGCTTTCTGAACACTGTCTGCTGGCAATTTAGCATTGCTATCTTTGCTTGCATAGTGAACAGTATATGTCACATCTTTAAGGTAAGCATCCTTAGCTGGCCATTTTGGACCGTTTGGTTGGTTAGGATAGATTGGTGTTCCTGGTTCGTGAGCATTGTCTGGATTAAAGTCAAGTGCTACACGTTTGAAGCTTACTGTCCAAGCTTGGTCAACTGTGCTATCCAAGTCAAAGCTTGCACCAGCTGGGTAACCATCTGTTACAAGGACATAGCCAAGGTCTTGATAGTGTTTGATACGTTCAGCTGTTGAATAGTTAACCGCTTCACCAGACTTACCAGCCAAAGCAACAGTTTCAAGGGTTGAACCACTTGTTTCATCACGGTAAACAACACTTGCTTTTTGATCGTTCTTAACGTAAACAACCTTAGTATTGCTAGACAAGTCACCTGGTGTTGCAGGTACTACCTTAGCAGTGTAACCTGGGATAATTGGCAAGTTCTTGTCAACTGCAATCATCTTAGTTGGATCGTTAGGATCATTGATGTAGGCAGTATCTGACACACCTGCAATTGGGTTACCATTTTCATCGACAATGACAAATTTACCAAAGGCCTTATAAGTTACGGTGTCAGTTGCTTCTGGAGCATCTGGAGTTACTGTCTTACCACCTGCTACCGCTTTATCTGCAAAGTAACCATTAACAACAGGAACCTTAACTGTACCGTAAGTGTGGCTAGTTTCATTCCAAGTCACCTTACCAGTCGCTTGGTTATCCTTACCTGCAAAGGTATAGTCAGATTTCACATCTGCAGCTGGAGTTTTATCACCAGCACCTTGGAATGTAACTGTTTGTTTCGTCGCCTTAGTCACATCGTTAACGATTGCTACGTAAACGACACGAGTATCTTCACCTGGATTTGATGGTGATGCTGGGACAACCTTAACAGTGTAACCAGGAATACTTGGAAGCGTCTTGTCGATGGCAATCATCTTAGTCGCATCATTAGGATCGTTAGTGTAGGCAGTTGTTGATACACCTGGAATTGGATTGCCATTTTCATCCACAGCGATAAATTTACCAAAGGCTTTGTATGTCACTGTGTCTGTCGCATTTGGTGCATCTGGAGTAACTGTCTTGCCACCTGCTACGGCTTTATCTGCATAGTAACCAATGACAACTGGAGTCTTAACTGTGCCGTAAGTATGGCTTGTTGCTGTCCAAGTTGTTGTATTAGTTGTAGAATCTTCTTTACCGTTGAAGCTAAAGTCATTTTGAGTGTTAGCAGCTGGTGTCTTCGTATCAGCACCAGTGTAAGTTACTGTTTGACTTGTTGCTTTTGTGACATCTTTAGTGTCTTTTTCAACGATAATGTGGTAACGGTAACCTGGAGCTAGGTATTGACCACCACCATTAGCATCAATTGAAGCATCCAATCCTTGTGAACCGTTAGCGAATTGAACAAGGTCAACGACACGGCTTTGGTTACGGTCCCAAGTACGTTCTGAACGGATTGTTGCAATACCGTTGTTATAGTCGTACTGACGTTCTGACTTCAAAACATCTACATAAGCATTAGCTTTAGATTTGTCAGCAGACGCATACTTGATACGATAACCTGCTGGTACTGGAGGAAGCTCTGTTATACCCGCATCGTAGATCTTATTGTAAGTCCTACCGTTTGCAGTGATTGTTTCAGTTGAGTTGTTGATACGGTAGGTTGAAGATCCAGGAATCTTATTTCCTGCTTCATCAACGTAGTCAATAATACCAAGGTTGGCATAGTTAACAACAACCATGTAGTTACCATTTGTAATGTAGTCATAAGGTCTCATAACCCCACGATTATCACGACCAACTCTAAGATTGTTGATGTAATCAATGTTAACAAAGTATTGTTGACGTTCTGGCAAATAGGCAAGTTTGTAGCCTAGGTTTGTCAAATCAGGGTTTGTTGAGCTTGCTCCAGCATTGGTCAAAACAGCAACCGCATCAGCTGTACGAAGGCTACGGTTTGATACCGCAAGTCCCATAGCGTTGATGAGATTTTCAGAGTTAAGGCTTGCTTCAGCAGCATTCAATTCACTGCTTGTCACGGCCAACTCACTAGTCGCTACTTTAAGGACGCTATTTACAGCATTGGTTGTAGACTCTGCGCTGGCAGTTTCTGCTGCAGTCGCAACTGAAGCGGCTGCACTTGTTTGTGCTGATACTTGACCAGCAACAGGAGCTTCGGCTACTGCTGTTGAGCTAAGAGCTTGTGCACTAGTCGCTACAGATGAAGCAGTCGCTGCTGCAGATTCAGAGCTCGCTTGCGATGCAGCCTGAGAAGCTGCTTCTGAACTAGTTGCTGTTTGACTAGTTGTTGAAGTTGCCTGGCTTTCTTGAGTTGCTGATTGTGGCTGTTCACTAGCCAAGGCCACAGTAGAGACTGAGCTTGGTGCGTTTTCTGTTGTTGCTGGCGCTACTGATGCTGTTGTTGGCGTTGATTGCTCCACGACTACATCTGGCTCAGCAGTTGTTTCCATACCTGCGGTAGTTGGTGCTACCGTTTCATCAGCTTGGGCACCCTGTGCATTTGAGAAGATTGAAACTCCCAAAAGGACAGAGGCTACACCAAAGCTGTATTTTCTTAATGAAAAACGTTGGCGTTTATTAAACATATCTCTCATAATAATAAATTTCCTCAATATCCAAATTACTTTATATACAGTTTCCATTTTATACTATAATTATTAAATTGTCAAATATATACTAATAATTGTGTAAAAGTTTATCTTTTATTAGAAAACATTAATTTAAAACTTTTATCTAAGTCCTTTGAAACTTCAAAACGTTCATGCTTTTATTTACCACAATCCTCTGTTTTGTTAGTTCTATAATTTTCAAAATACTTTTATATCAAACCATTTTCATTAAAAATGTTCATCACCCTAACCTTATTTTTTAGTTTTGGTGATATTTATTAAAATACAAAATACTATCCCTTCAAAAAGAAAAATTTTTTAACGACTCGACTCACAGTTCTCTCAACCCCTTGCCAATACTGACATAGAGACTCCTTACTACTCCTTTTTTCGAATAAACTCAAAAATCCCTTTGGCATTTACCAAAAGGGATTCTTTCATCTATTATTTGAAAATAGAACTTGTGAAACTATCTGTCTCTTGTAGGAGTTTCTTATAGACAGCTTCTTTGAGTTTTGTCGTATGGCTTGTTGATACAGATTTATTACCGTTATTATCTGTTTTAAGACTTGCAGCGTCTTTGGCTACTGCCGCTTTAAACAAGGCCAACAAATCATCGTAAGAACTTACAGATGTGCCATCAATAGCAACTGTCGTCAAACCATGGGACGCTTTTTCTTTCACTTCTTTGAAGTAGGCCTTCTTGAAGTCTTCTAGGGTGTTGAACTGGCCATCAGAAATCTTGTTAATGATAAAGTCATCACCAAGGGTGTTCTTACCAGCCGCTTTGGCTTCTTGTTTATACTTGTTGGTCGCATAACCTAGGAAGCCTTTTTCATAGCCGTAGTAACCCCAGAGTCTGAAAGTATTATGCTTGAAGGACATAGCACCTGGAGAGCCCTCACTGGTATTACCACCATAAATGGCAGACATCATAGGTACATTGACATAGGCAGAAGAGAAGTCCTCAGGTTTATAAACTCCATTTCCAGGTCCACGATTGGTCATGAAGTTATTATCCACAAGGTCATCAATAGAAGTCAAGTTAATAGCCTTTTCACTATCACTTAGAGCACGCACCTTGTCGTATTGGTTTTTACTGTTACCACGTAACTGTTTATCTACCTTCTTGAACCATGCGTTATTGAGCTCTTGCTTGCCTTGACTGAGGACTGCTTCCCCTTCCAATGAATCAAGAAGCATGAGGGTATCATTGTAGCCCTTCATGTAACGGTCGATGGCTTCACGCGACTTCAACTTGTTTGGATTAGTGTTGTACCACTGATTACCGTCGTTTTCTCTTTCAAAGGCCATGTTAAGTCCCAAGGCCCCGTATTCACCTTGATGGCCCTGAGTAGCTGGTGATTGCAACATCCCTTGGGCATAAGCTTCAACGTCTGTTCCTTCACGACGACCAAAGCCTCCAAAGTAGGCAATACGGTCATTGATATGAGTTGTTTCATGAGTGAAGGCCGAAGCACCGTACTCACTAATCATGTTAGACATGACGAAGGTAACCTTGGCACGATTATCGTATGGATTGTCGTAGATGGCAGCATAGGCACCGGCCATGGCTCCGTTATCACCATAGTACTCACCGACTGGTCCATAGATTTCACGGATTGGCGCATAGACTTCTGTACTGTTCTTGAATTGGCCGTAGCGCTCTGGCCAACCTGGCCAACCATGACCCCAGACATAGAAACCTTCCCAGACTGGATTGACAATGTCTTTGAACAATTTGTTTTTGACATTATCCGCAGCCAATCTTTGCCAGAAATCAAGATAGTTGATTTGACGTTGAGCGGCTAGATCAATCTCAGGTTTCAACTTCTCTAAGGTTGTATTGTACTTGTTAGCCGTACCATAAGACATGGTGTCATAGGTAGAAATCAAGAACATCTCTGTCTTATCAAGGTTCAACAATGGCAAAATCATCTTGCGGTGGAGACCACGACTAAGGTTATCATAAACACGATACTTGTGCTCACCGACACCTTCATTTTGAGATGCCTTCTCAACAACGTAGACCTTATCCTTAGCAGCATCAATGAACCAATCATTCATATTGTCGATAGTGGTAAAGAGTTTTCGGTTGTAATTAAGGAAGTCGGTCAGATCACTAGAAAGGGTACTTTTGGCGAGAACTTCACCAAAAGCATCGTATGTTCTTGAACCACTGATATTATTTTCCTTAGAGCCAATCTCAATCAAACGGTCAAGGACATCCACATTTTTACCATAGAAATCTGGTTTGAAGAGCATGATTTCTTTGATATTAACATCATCGAACTTAACACCATAGTAGCGATTCAAGTAAGTCAAACCTAACAAGAGGGCCGCTTTATTTTTCTCAACCTTGTCAAGAATCATTTGTTGGGCAGCTGGTGATTGGTTAAGCTGGTGGTCTTCATTTTGAACCAGCTTAGTCACCAGGTTAGTTAAATTAGCCTTAACAGCTTCAAAACTTTCTTCCAAGAAGAGGTTCTTGATAGCATTGACCTTGTTTGGACCGGTACGACCAAGTTTTTGGTAAATCGAATCAGACTGCAACTCAATCGGCTTAAGAATATCAACAATACCATTGATAAGACTTGAGTGGTCTTTTTGAACGACATTTGGAGTGTACGCGATACCCAAATCAGCAACAGTGTACTCTTTAACATTGCTCAAACCTTCTGAACTCTCTGAAAGCTTGAAGTAGTCTTTGCTTCCATCAGCATAGTGAACAATAATCTTGTTAGCATCGCTTAGGTCTGTAACAAAATTACTGTCTTTCATTGGTGTCACTGAGAGCACATCTTTGGTATTCAAGTTATGGTCTTTAGCCAGTTTGTTTGCTTGATAGACAATATAATCCTTGTTATAGAATGGCTGGAATTTCTCAATATTCTTATAAGCCTGCTTGTATTCTGGCTTATAGTCTTGAATATTGGCAAAATCAGCTTGACTAGAAACATTGTTAAGAGTATTCAACGCGTAAGGCTCGCTAACAAATGTATCAGCAGTGATGTTGTAACCTTCAACACGCTTGTCAGCTTCTTCCTTGGTCAAATGTTTGAGCTTATTCGGACTCTTAGTATCTTTACCAGTACCATCTTCGGCCGAGCTATAGCCGACAACACCAAAGAGATCTTTGATGTATGGACCACCATCTTCATCATTAACATCATTCGAAGCAAAGATTTCTTGGCCCTTGATAACCTTGGCATAGGTCACATTGTCTTGAACAGCACCGTAAGGCCATGTCTTAGCGACAATACCACCGACATTTCTTGTGTTTTTAACATCAAGAACACCTTTAGCTACTGAATTGGTTACCTTAGCCTTCGTTCCTGATTTCCAACTGTTGAGCATGTAAGTGACAAATGGCACCAGCATACTTGCGTTGGCATTTTGAGCTGTAATGGTCGCATCGACATAGGCTCTGTTGACGAATCCCATGTAGTTTGAACCAGCAATCCCACCAACTGTCGAGTTATTACCGACAGAGTTGATCTTACCGATAAAGGCAACATTTTCAATCTTACCATCTTCATCAATCTTATTGACAATACCTGCAACGTCATTGTTACCAGTCACTGAACCAGCCACCTTAACATCTTCAATCAGACCTTTGTTTTTAAGGTTAAATCCAACCGTCGCTATTTGATTCTGACCAGGGCGATTGATGTCTACATTTTCAAAGTTGATATTCTTGATCGTTCCGCCATTGATGACATTAAACAATGGATGCTCTAAATCATAGATGGCATAGCGTTTGTCACCATCACTGAGCAACTTACCAGTAAATTCGGTCGTAATGTATGATTTGCCGTTTGGAACGACGTGACGAGCACTCATACTTTGACCCAGTCTAAATTCACCTGATGGATTAGCCTGAATGGCATTGACCAACTCAGCAAAATCATAGTAAACATTAGCTTGGCTAGGCTTAGGTTTCTCAATATAGTAGCTATAGGTTTGAGCAAAATGATTTTGGCCATCACGTTGCACCAAATTGTCCGCTTCTGCAGTTACCTTATAAACCGCCTTACCATCAACTGTTGTCTCTTCGATGGCTTTCACTGCCAAGTAAGTGGTCTTCTGATCCGCAGAAGTCATCTTCAAGTAATAATTCGTGAGGTCTTGAGGTACAGCTGTCAGACGGGTCTCATCCACTTCTGTTTGATTGTCATACTTAATCAAATCCGTACGGGCAAAATCTTTAAGCTCAACCTTCTTGAGATCAAGTTGGATAGTTTGGTCTGCCAAAACCTGATTCTCCTCACCATTGCCACGATCATAGGTCATGGTTGTTGTGAGGGTATATGGCTTGTAATAGTCTAAGTTTGTTAGGTCAGCAGTCAAGGTCGTGGTAGGAATATCAAGCGTTTGAACAACCTGTCCGTCTTTCTTAAGCACCGCTTTAATAGTCATGATAGCTGCTGAACCTGGATTCGTCAAGTTGTAGCTAAGTTTAGCACTACGACCCAAATCATCCTTGTCAATCTGTGTCAGCGTAAGCACTGGTTTTTCAGATACCTTGGTCCCTTTGTGAACGATACGATCTTGAACAGGAACTAGCACGGTTTCAGTAACAGTTGGTGCCTCAGACGTCTTATTCCCTTTATAGGTCTTATAGACTTTGGTGATTTTGTTTTGACCTTTTTGACCTTCTTGAACAACCTTTAGAGTGCCCTTTTCAAGACTATCATCTTCTTGGACAATCTCTTTAAATGGAAGCTCTACAATAGACTCTTCAATCGTTGTTCCATCTAGAGGCTTGCTGCCACGACGAAGTTTTCTAGGTTGTGGCACCTCAATAACCTTACCTGATACAATAGTTGGCTCACCAACCTTGACACCATCAATGGTTTGGTAAATTTTCTGGATTTCTTGGCTACCTTTTTGACCTTCTTGCTCGACAACCTCTTCATCCACATACTTGCTATCATCAGTGATAACTTCGATAGGATAATCGATGGCTTGCGTTTCAGTCTCTGTGACACTTCCAACAACTGGAGTGTGGACAGGATTCTCGGGTTGGACAGCCGCCTCACCTTCGTGACCTAATTCTTGTGTACCCTTGGCTTCCAGTTTGCCTGTGTACTCTGGATTTGTAGGTTGAACAAAGGCTTCGCCTTCATGACCTGGTTCTTGTGTACCCTTGGCTTCCAGTTTGCCTGTGTACTCTGGATTAGCAGGTTGAACAGCTGCTTCGCCTTCATGGCCAACTTCTTGGGTACCATTGGCACTGATTGGACCGGTGTACTCTGGGTTAGCTGGTTGAACCACTGCCTCGCCTTCGTGCCCAACTTCTTGGGTACCGTTAGCACTGATCGGTCCAGTGTAATCTGGATTAGCTGGTTGGACCCATGCTTCACCCTCGTAACCAACTTCTTGGGTACCGTTAGCACTGATCGGTCCAGTGTAATCTGGATTTGCCGGTTGGACCCATGCTTCACCCTCGTGACCAACTTCCTGCGTTCCATTAGCACTTGTAGTATCGCTACTGATTGAACCTGTGTACTCTGGATTAGCTGGTTGGACCCATGCTTCACCCTCGTGACCAACTTCTTGAGTACCATTCGCACTGATTGGACCGGTATACGCTGGATTGGCGGGCTGAACTAGAGCTTCGCCTTCGTGTCCAACTTCTTGGGTACCATTGGCACTAATCGGTCCAGTGTAATCTGGATTTGCAGGTTGAACAGCTGCCTCGCCTTCATGACCTGATTCTTGCGTACCTTTAGCGCTAATTGGTCCAGTGTACTCTGGGTTAGCAGGTTGAACAGCTGCCTCGCCTTCATGACCTGGCTCCTGTGTTCCTTTTTTCCAACTGATTCCCTTACTATCCCTATCAGCTGTCCCCTGACTAACTGTATTATCTTCTTTTATTGAAGACTCAATCCCTTGCAAAGTATTCTCCAAAGGTTGGTCAAGCTCCGGCTTAGCAGAGTAACGCAGATAACCCACATACTCATAACCATCAATGGCAATAACACCCTTAGCCAAATCTTCTTTATTTGAAACCGCAAGAGTTTGATTATAGGCCTGTAACTCCTTGTTTTGCAAGGCAAGAACCTCTATCGGCACAAGGAGACTTTGCCCTGCGGCCCCAATCAAGACCAAGCCAATAATTTTTTTACGATGTTTTTTTGAAAATAGGAGCACAGCCATAGTCGCTGTTGCCAATCCCAAACCTGTCGCTGCCCAGTCAGAACTTCCTGTCTGAGGAAGAGTAGCTTGACTGTCTCCCTTACGTTTATAAACCAGATAAAAAGTGTCCCCATTTTGATATTCCTTAGGAATAGCATGTACCACTTGCTTCTGCTCTTCAGCTGTTAATTCATTTTCTGTGACATAGGCCATGTGTACCGATGCATCCGAAGTAACCTGGTCTGCCGAAACTGGTTTAGACACGAAAAGACCACCTGCTAACAAGAATGTCCCGATAGCAACTGGCCCTACACCTACTGACAATTTACGAATGGCGTATTTTGTCACTTTTTCAAAAACATGATTTGCTTGTTTCATTCAAAATCTTCCTATATGTTAATCCTTGTACCCCAAGGCACGTCAAAAAAACGAAGACGTTATTGAAAAAACACGCACTCTATACATTTATTAACCTTCTTCCGAAGTCTATCATATCCTTTTTTTAATCTTTA
>ERZ773180.1635-NODE-1635-length-10778-cov-2.848177_pt1 | contig 10778 bp, 6 predicted proteins | sample MGYA00511080_ERZ773180 | MGnify/ENA primary metagenome ERZ773180 (study PRJEB29015, sample SAMEA2738175) | human oral metagenome | biome: human oral; feature: human-associated habitat; material: saliva | place: China | collected 2178 ...
TTGCCGATGACGGTTATCAAGCGCTTTCACGATTGCTTGCTGCCCACCCACGACAAAGTTCTGGCAGCTGCAGAGAAATACAAGAACTTTGCAGTGAAAGACGGCTTTCTGCGCGAGGCTTCGGGTTATCCGTTCTACAACACGTCTAAGTTCACGTTCGAGACACTCAAGGCGGATCCCGAGAACATTGGGGAGAACTTTAAGGACTATCTAAGTGGCTTCTCGGACAATGTGCAGGACATCCTTGCACGCATGAACTTCTCCGACCAAGTTGAGCGGCTTTCGGATCCCGATGCCCCAATGCTCTACCAGGTCGTTTCCGACTTCTGCAGCCCCAAGGCCGATATGTCACTGGACAAAATCAAGGCTGTGGACATGGGCTACATCTTCGAGAACCTGATCCAACGTTTCTCAGAGTCGTACGACGAGGACGCGGGAGCTCACTTTACATCGCGCGACATCGTCTACCTGATGACCGACTTGCTGATTACGGCAGATCCTAACGTGTTCGACGGGGGCCATGTTGCTAAGACCGTCTATGACCAGACAATGGGCACTTCGCAGATGCTCGGCTGCACCGAGGAACGGTTGCGGCAGCTGGACGCCGACGCGCGCGTAGCGTGCTTCGGTCAGGAGTTCAATCCGTTCACCTACGGCATTGCCAAGGCCTCGGCGCTCATTCGCAGCGAGGACGATGAAAACATGCAGTTCGGAGACACACTCTCTAATGACAAGTTCGGTGGATTCAAGTTCGACTACTGCATATCGAATCCGCCATTCGGAGACCCTTGGAACCCGCAGGCCGCGGCGGTGGAGAAGGAGCATAAGCAGGCTGGTGGCGGTCGGTTCCCTGTAAAGAAGCTCCCTGCCAAGGGCGATGGGCAGATGCTCTTTACGCTGAACGGGCTCTCCAAGCTCAAGGACGACGGTGTCATGGCAATCGTCCAAGACGCTTCTCCACTCTACAAGGGCAAGCCGGAGAGCGGTGAGGATTGTATACGTCGCTACATCTTGGAGAACGACTGGCTCGACGCCATCGTGCAGCTCCCGACGGACTCCTTCTACAACACCGGAATCGCCACCTACGTGTGGCTGTTTAGCAAGGGCAAGGCGGCCGACCGCAAGGATAAGGTGCTGTTGATTGACGCCTCGCAATGCTTCGAGAAGCGCCGCAAAGGTATCGGTGACAAGAAGAACGATATAACCAAGGCGTGCCGCGACCTGATAGTGAAGGCGTACGGCGCTCACCGTGACGGTACGTACGAAGGCAAGGGCGCTAACGGCGCCGACCTTGTATGCGAGGCGCGTCTCATGGACGCGGTGGATTTCGGCTTCAACCGCGTTGCCGTGGAGACACCGCTCTACGACGAGGACAGCAAGCCGGTGCTGAAGAAGGGCAAGCCTGTCGCAGACAAAGCCAAGGAGGATACGGAGGATGTTCCGCTCAACCAGGACATCGACGCCTACATCGATCGCGAGGTGAAGCCGTACAACCCCGATGCTTGGGTGGACAGGAAGAAAACCAAGGTGGGGTACACGATCCCGTTCACGCGTGTGTTCTACAAATACCAAAAGCTCGAGCCTGCGGCAGACATTGCAAAGCGCATCATTGAGCATGAGAAGACGCTCGAGATTAGCCTCGAAGCGCTCTTTGGTGAGGATAGATAGCATGGGGTCTTTGCAGCTGATTGACAACGTTGAAGCTTGGGTTGAGGCAATTCCTAAGGATTGGCGACGAGTCCAGCTCAAACATGTAGTCGTTAAATTAAACCGCATGTTTGAAGAGGATGCGCCGATTGTAATTTGCACGAATAAAGGTACCGTCGATTTTCGCGGGGAGAATAATCCTGGGCTGGTGTCGCTTACAGGAAATGGCTATCAGGGCGTTGAGCCCGGTGATTTGCTGATACATGGTATGGATACCTGGCATGGCGCAATAGCTGTCTCGGGTATCTCGGGACAGTGCACGTCGGTGGTTCATGTCTGCGACAGCTTGCAAAACAAACGATTTATTGCATATTATTTACGTGCTCTATCTTTCCGGGGTGTTTACAAGGCTTTTTCAAATGGCGTTCGTCAAAATACGAGCGATTTTCGTAGCTGGGCTAAAGCTGGAGAGATACCTATCATTTTGCCTCCCAGAGAGGTCCAAGATAGGATTGCCAATTATCTGGACGAGAAGTGCGCCGAGATTGACCGGGCTGTTGATGCGGCCGATAAGTCGATTGAGGAATACAAGGCCTATCGCAATTCCGTTATATTACAAGCTGTGACCAAAGGTCTCGATCCTGATGCACACATGAGGGATAGCGGCATCGAATGGCTAGGTAAGGTACCCAAAGGGTGGGAGATTCTAGAACAAAAGTGGTTGATGCGGAAAGTTAAACGTATTTGCGCGAAGTGGTCTGGCGAAAGCGTTCTCTCTCTGACTACAGCTGGTGTGATTATCCGTGATGTAGAAAGTGGCAAGGGGAAATTTCCCGCCACATTCGATGGTTACCAATACATATCATCCGGTAATTTGGTGCTCTGTCTGTTTGATATCGATGTCACCCCGCGTTGTGTCGGCCTGGCGGAATGCGATGGCGTGATTAGCCCCGCTTACAGCCAGTACGAGATGCTTGAGGGCGCAAACTCTCGTTACTACAACTATTACCTACGTGCCATCGACGATCGAAAATTATATCTAGGTTTGACGAGCACATTGCGTCACAGCCTTACTCCTGATTTATTCGGCCAGATTAAGGCCGTGCGGCCGCCTTTGGATGAACAGCTTAAGATTGCCGACTTTCTCGATGCCAAGTGCTTAGAGATCGACCGAGCTATTTATGCTAAGCAATCCATCATCGAAGACCTGAAGGCATACAAGCAATCGCTCATCTTTGAGGTCGTCACCGGTAAGAGGGAGGTGTAGGCGCATGCCCGTCGAAACCAAGGAGAGGAACCTCGAGGAGGACATCGAGGCGTTCCTGTGCTCCGAGAAGGGCGGATACCTGAAGTCCAACGACAAGCAGTCGCTTCTGTACATCGATGACGAGGGCAACTACCAGGTCGTTAGTGGTGGTTACACCACGCTGCCAGGGCGCGGGCTCGACATCACGACGCTCGTGAACTTCGTGCAGACCACGCAGCCTAAGGCTTGGACGCGCTTTGAGAAGACGTGCAACTCGGACCCTGCCGCGAAGTTCGCCAAGATCTTCGACGACAACGTCGCCATGGATGGAATCGTCCACGTGCTGAAGCATGGCTTCAAGCACAGGGGCATCCCCTTCAAGGTGGCCTACTTCAAGCCGGAGTCGGGGCTTAACGAGACTGCCGCCGACCATTACCGCAAGAACGTTTGCCGCTGCATACGGCAGTTCCACTTTGCGGCAACAGGCAACCAGACCGTCGACATCGTCCTGGATGTGAACGGCATCCCGGTGGTCGGCATCGAGCTGAAGGATCAGTTCACCGGCCAAGACGTCGAAGATGCCATGCGGCAGTGGTCGCATCGCGACCAGCGCGAGGCCTGCTTCAGGTTCAACAATCGCATGGTGGCCTTTTTTGCGGTGGACATGGACAACGTGTACATGTCTACCAAGCTGGACGGGGAGGAGACGTTTTTCCTGCCGTTCAACCAGGGTTCCGCCGGCGCGGGCAACGACGGAGGGGAGGGCAATCCGCCCAACCCGGGTGGCTACGCGTCGCACCATCTATGGGAGGTCGTGCTGCAGAAGGATAGTCTGCTCGACATCATCCAGAAGTTCCTCCACCTCGAGGTAAAGGAGGAGACCGAGAAAGACGCTTCCGGCAAAGAGATTAAACGCAAGAAGAAGCGCATCGTATTTCCGCGCTACCATCAGCTCGATGCGGTACGTAAGATCGTGGCCGACGTGCGCGAAAACGGCAGTGGGAAGAGCTATCTGATCCAACACTCCGCAGGATCGGGGAAGTCCAACAGCATCGCCTGGACTGCGTACCGGTTGGCATCACTCTTTGTGGACGACAAGCCGCTTTTCGACTCGGTGGTAGTGGTTACAGATCGCCGCGTACTTGACTCGCAGTTGCAGGACACTATCTCCGGCTTTGACCATGCTATCGGCTCCGTGGTGACCATCGACAAGAAGAAGAACTCAGGCGACCTGCGCGACGCGCTCAACTCCGGTGCAAGGCTCATCGTGTCTACGCTCCAAAAGTTCCCCGTCATCTACGATCAGGTCGAGAATGAGGGGAAGCGCTTCGCCGTCATCGTGGACGAGGCTCATTCGAGCCAGACTGGCACGAGTGCGCTGAAGTTGAAGACAGCTCTCGCCGACAAGCGCGATGCCCTGGCCGAGTACGCCGAGATCGAGGCGGAAGCCGAGAATGGTGAGAGGGATTGGGAGGACGATCTGGCGAGTGAGCTCGCGTCGCATGGCCGGCACAAGAACCTCACCTTCTGTGCCTTCACTGCCACGCCTAAAGAGCAGACGCTCGAGGTCTTTGGCGAGGAGCGCCCCGACGGGTCCTACCATCCGTTCCACGTCTACTCTATGCGACAGGCCATAGAGGAGGGCTTCATCATGGACCCCCTGGCCTACTACGTCACGTACTCGGAGGCGCTCGAGCTCGCCAAGACCGTCCCAGACAATCCTGACGTGCCGACGAGCCCCACGCTGAAGCTGCTGCGCCGCTACAAGGAACTGCATCCCTACGCGCTTGGCCAGAAGGCCGAGATCATCGTGGAGACGTTCCGCTCGGTGACGCGCAAGAAGATAAAGGGCAAGGGCAAGATGATGGTGGTGACCGCATCGCGTCTGGCCGCTGTGCGCTACTACCACAAGGTGAAACGCTACATGCAAAAGAAAGGCTACGACAACATGGAGATCCTCGTGGCCTTCTCTGGCTCCATCGTGGACCCGGACGACCCGGATGGGGTGGAATACACCGAACTCTCCATCAACGTCGGCCACGGCGGCGAGCGTGTGACCGAGTCGCAGACGAAGGAAGAGTTCCACGACTACGGCGACGTTCTCATCGTCGCAGAGAAGTACCAGACGGGATTCGATGAGCCGCTGCTGCACACGCTGGTCATTGACAAGAAGCTCAAGGACATTAAGGCCGTCCAGACTATCTGCCGTATCAATCGCATCCACCCGGACAAGGAGGACACCTACGTTCTCGACTTCGTGAACAAGCCAGAGGACATCCAGAAGGCGTTCAGCCGCTTCTACACCGAGACCTTGCTTACCGAGCAGATAAATACCGACCTGCTCTACAAGGTCGAACGTGAGATTCGCGGGTACGGACTGTACGGTGACGATGATATAGAGAAGGCGGCCTCCATCGTGTTCTCCGATGGCAAGGCGGAGAAAAACGTGCAGGGTCAGATCGCCTCGGCGCTGAAGCCCGCCGTCTTGCGCTACAACGACCTGAGTGAGGAGGACCGTTACCAGGTAAGGCGCAAGGTGCGCAGCTTCTGCAAGTGGTACTCCTACATCACGCAGGTTGTGCGCATGTTCGACAAAGACCTGCACAAGGAGTATGTGTACCTGGGCTATCTAAGGCACCTGCTGAAGGCTGAGAAAATGCCGGTGGAGAGCATCGACGACAAGGTCGAGATGCGCTTCTACAAGCTCAAGCGCGAGTTTGAGGGAAGCATCGCGCTCGAGGAGGGCGAAGGAATTCTCGAGCCGTCAAAGGGCGGTGGCAATGCAGCACAGAATAAGAAGAAGGACCCGCTGCAGCAACTGATAGACAAGTTCAACGAGGAGTGGGCAGGCAACTTCACCGAAGGCGACCGCGTGGTGATATCCACGCTGTGGCAGCGCATGGCAAATGTGCCCGAGGTGGGTGAGACCATCAGGCGCGATGGCCAGCAGGTGTTTGAGAAGAGCCTTCTACCCAAGGTGTTCGACGAGACGGCGCGCAAAGCTTACGTGGAGAATACCGACGCATTCACTTCGCTGTTCGAGGACGGTGCAAAGTATCGAGCTATGATGAACGCCATCGGCGAGCTGCTGGTTGAGCATTTCAAGTAGTTCGATATTCGCTAGTGTCTAGAAGGTACGATTGGAAACTGCGGGCGTTTTCCCTTGCCTAGGCGGCCAGGCCCAGGCTCCTGCAGTACTCGAGGGGGCTCATCCATCCGAGCCCCCTACCCCGGCCGAGTCAAAGGCGGTGCACTTGCTCTGAAGATTCGCCAATATCCAACTTTATTCTTTTTCAGAATCGGCCTTGAGCGATTTAATCAGCTCATTTATCTGGTTCTTTACCTCTTCGTCTGAAATGTTTGCCTGGGGTTCCTTAAGAAATTCTTTCCGCTGATTTGCAAAATCACAGAGAAGTTGGCTATATCGCTGAAGGAGTGGCTTATCGACTTCATCGGCATCGGGATCTGGCTCGAATGCTTCGGTGGAAATATCAACTTTTGTATCAGGATTTGTAATCCATATTAGAAACGCCAGGTATTCCTCACTTCCCGTTAAAGAAAACTCTTCGCTTTTGTCAGCTTGTTTATTTGAGACTTTTATTGCACCTGTCTGCTTGTCGATGAAAATCATTACTTTCCGCCAATCTGAAAGTTGTATTTGTTTAGTCGCATCTTCAGATATCTCTCTCCGCCATCTAGCACCTCAGCTACTTCATTTTTTATGTAAGCGTCATTAAGCGATCCGAACTTATACGAAATTCCATTTTTGCTGCTCTCGCTGAGAATGACCTGCCTAGCATCGCCATTGACAATTACCGGCGCAGAGTGACTGATGACAAAGATTTGAATTGATGGTTTAAGACTCTTTAGTCTCTTTACTAAGAAATCGCTAATAGTCTTTACATCTAGATTATCTTCCGGCTGATCAAGGATGATGTAGGTGTATTTACCGCTAGCCGAGTCGCCATTTAGGAAAAGCTTGATGAGCGCATCTGCCCTCATGCCTGGTGACATATCTGCTATGTCAGTTCCGTCTACTGATACGGAAATCTTTTGCTCCTTGCTATGGCTAAGTGCCTCTTTCAACTTCACAAAATAATTATCAATGTAGCTTTGCGGTAAATCAGTACGCTGGATGCCTCTCATCTGATTTCCATTAAATAGTGCTCGAATCTTGCTCGGTTCGCTCCACAGTAGGCATGCTCTAATCAGCTGCTCACTGTTTGTATGCTGTCCGCCTTTTAGCAACCCACTAATGTGATCGGAAAACGATTGACTATCTTCGTAGTAAGTTTTTATACGGATCTTTGTGCCGTCATCAGAAAGCTCCTGGGGGTCAATTGGTGATAATTCGCTGTCACGGAGAGATTTGACCCTGCCGTCAATTTGATTAAACACAAATCGAAGTTTTAGCAGGTCGCTAAGAAATCTGAGAGTCCTGTTCTTCTTTTTGACGTAGTCGTTATATAGAACAGAGTTCTGCTTTTCGTTCTCTTCTTTAAATTTTTTGACAAACAAGCGCACGAGCTCTTCTCTGGGATAGAACCATGCCTCATCACATGCGTCCAATACCTCGCTTAGCTTTTGAGCTCGCGATGCCAGCTTCTTTGCATCAGTACATATCTCTGAAATCTCGTTCGATACTGCCTCGAATAGCTCAGTATCCTCTGGGTATGATGCGACTATTTTGAATTGCTCGATTTCATCGGTGGCACCCTTTAAATCATTATTGAACTTTTCGATGCATTGTTTTGCTCCAGGCAACAAGGCGGAATCGTTTTGATCTGGTGGCTTTGGTACTTCTAAGTCAGTCCCTGATGGTTCTGGATTGTCCAAGACAGAAAGACTTACTACATCAGAATACCGTTCAGTAAATGCATCAATGAGACTTTTTTGCAGGTCAAGAAAGTCACTAATCTGGACCCCGAAGTTTTTAGATTCCTCCTGTGCGCTTTTTTGAGCTGGTTCAACGAGGTGTTTGATAATAGGAATGCTTTTATAGTCTCCGCTTTTAAAGATATCCTCAAGTTCTCCTTGACTCATATAGAGATAACTAGGGCTATCCGTTACTCGATTACCACCTGCAAGGGTGTATCCAATAGTGTCGGGCAGGAGAAGTTTCTTGTAATCTTCCAAATTACTTTTGCTCAATATATGGGCAAGCATGCTTTTGCCGCTACCGCGTGAACCAACAACACCATTAAACCCTGGTGCAAACGGGATTTCTACATGTCTAGTGCCGTTCGGTTGTGCTGTATCGATTACGTCAAAATCAATGCATTGTAGATATGAGTCAGTGTTCTTTTGCGGCAAATCTGGGCATATTTTTGAGGTGCGTATTCGACTTTCAGGGTCACTAATCGCTAGTAGCAGAGAATCGAGAGTCCCATCAAAGTCTATCCAAGTGTATTGCTCTCCAATGTCACTGAGTACTTGCGGGTCACTGAAAAGTAAGGTGGGAATAGTTGTGTTATGCATGTATGCCATGCGGTTAGTTATTTTACCCTGTGGATCGTTGCCCTCAACGGCAAAGCCATTGCTGTAGTAGAAGAGGCGATCGCGATACTCTACGTTTTTCTTGCTATTACGTCCCTTGGTGGGAAGATAGTCCTCTAAATTTCTGCCGCCCTTCTTCTTTACATGTGGAATGAAAAAATGTGGGATATTCGCAAAGGCTTCCTGCATATCTTCAAGATAAATTGCTCGACCGTCTGTCTTTCTCGAATACTCTGCGCGTGTAATAATTCCAGAGTTTGCATTATTGACATCATCTTGGGTAACAATTTTGGCGTCGATAAATAGTTGGTCAACCGCATTGGCGAGCTGAGGCATGTAGTCCATAGAGGTAAGAATAATACTGTGAAAATAATTCTTTCCAGAATCACTATTCACATGAAGATCGTAGCGCTTAATAGTCGTATCTTTTAATTTTAGATTTAACTCTACGCCAGCTAGCAAAGTTTTTGTGTCAGCTAGTTTATCGGAGAGTTCGCTAAGCATTAAAGTGTCAATGCTGTTATGGTCTGTGATACCAATTACATCCAAGTCACTTGCAACAAGTGTTTTAAAAAAGTTATCTCTGTTATAGCCTGGCGTATTACACCTCGAAAAATCAGAACTTGAGTGGATATGCAGATCACATTTCTTAAAAGTCAGTTCGCGATTATGTGGTTTTGCCATACTCGTATCCTTTCTCATGTTCTCTCGTATTTATTATCGCATCTGTAGAGAAAATTGGACTGTTATCGGTAAACGCAATCCGTCCTGCCCCGAGCCCGAAGGCCCGGGGCAGCCGCTTTAGGTTCACCTCCCGTCGTTGAGGACGTTCTTGTGGTGGCCAGGAGGGCCTTCTCGGAGCCCGTCACCAGGAGGCTCACGATGTTGTTGCGGATGCTGGTGAGAGTCTCCACCTCGGTCTCGGCGAGGTAGGCCGCCGCGATGCGCTCGAAGCGCTCCTGGTCGGGCTCCTCACGGGGCATGTCGTGCCCCCGCACTTGGTGGCGGCGTCCACAAAGACGAGCTCCTCGTCGTCTATGGCGATGAAGTCGATGCTGTCCGAGCGTGCGTCCAGTTCTCCTCCAGCACCTCGATGCCCCTGTGCTTCAGGTATGCGTGGATTGCCTCGTGCGACCTCTCGTCGATGCTCTTTCCCATGGCTGTCCGCCTCCTTGTGTTGGTGCCCGTTCCCTTTGGCGCGCCTTGTGGTGCGGATGGCGCCCGCGGGAAAGCGGCAGTGCAAGGGGTCAAAGCGAGATGTGGATGTGCTTGAGTTTTCCGAGGGGCGCTCTGTGCCTCTCGGAAAAGTTTTCGCTGCCCTTGCGCGCAAGCGACCGTGAGCGAGTCTTCTCTCCCAAGGCGAGGCGAGGTGGGGTATGCTCGCGGAGGCTGCCCGTGGGAGTGCGCCGATGCGGTCGCTGCGGGGCTTGCGTGCCTGTGCGCTAGGGTGTGTGCGATGGAGGCGTGACGTACGCGTGGGTCTGCGGTTGCGTGGCTCTGTGTCGGCTTCGCGATGGCGGCGGGATAGCCTTTGGGCGTTGCGTGATGCGCGGTGGCCATGCCCGTGAGGCGCCCGGGGCGCTTCGTGCCATCGTGGCGTGCCCGCTAGACGCGTGGAGGTCAGCGCTCGCCATGGCATCGTATCTGGTGGTTGGTCAAGAAGGCTAGCTCTTCACCGCATCGAATCGCTCAACGGGAGGTTGGCCTGAGCGGCTGCCCTTGCTTTCGGGCTCGGGACGGGGCGTCCTGGCGGGGCATCGCATAAAGAAGACCCGCCAGCGTGCATGCTCGGAAGCAGGGGCCAGGCGGGTTACTGGCTTTGCCAAGCGTCAGGTTGGCTTTGGGGCTTGGGCGCTTTGAGGTCGCAGTTTGCGACCTCAAAGATGCTGAATGCTCTAATCTCCTACTCACCAAGCGCGGCAACAATCGATCCTATGATAGAAGAATCCTCAAGTTTGGTTATGGCAAAGCCCTTCTTGCCTGCGTCCTTCAGCGACGCCTCGATCAGGTAGCCCTCGGCTCCGTCCAGGATGAGGAAGCGGTCGTGGAACGAGGCCGTGTGCCTGACTTCGAGCGTCGGGTACTGCGCGTTGAAGGTCTCGACGTCGCGCTCGGTGAGTCTGGTCTTGGGATGCGTCCACACGGTGGCGGAGACGCCCGGCTGCTTCTTGGCGAGGATGTTGAGGGTCCCTGTGTCCACGTAGCCGTCAACTAGGACGATCTTGTGCTTTGCCCTCTGTACGAGCGAGATTAGGAGCTCGAACGCATCGTAGACCTGTCCCTCGAAGAAGACTTTCTGCTTCGGTGCCTCGTGAGCCTCCATGTAGTCGAAGACGCGTTCGAAGCGCTCGTCGGTCGAGCGCTCTAGGCTATCAAGCCTGTGGTCGAT